>QWCE01005016.1_pt1 | contig 16466 bp, 10 predicted proteins | sample 1972531 | NCBI WGS metagenome assembly QWCE01 (sample SAMN09866716, study PRJNA288562) | Human gut metagenome isolate term4_stool, whole genome shotgun sequencing... | reverse complement strand
ATCAGATGTATTATAGTCAAGTATTTTCTTTGTATCAGGATCTACCATACATGATCCATCGTTTGGATATCCGTCAAGGAACTGTGGTGCATTCTCAAGACAGAAATATCTCCAATCCTCACAAAGGATTGTATATGGAATATTTTCTGTTCCATCACTCATTGTTGGATTTGCTTCATTATATTTCTCGATGAGGTCAAAATACTGATCCAGTGTCTTGATCTGCGGATAGTTAGCCCATTTAAGTACTCTTGCCTGGATCCAGAATGCCTCGTCATTGTGTGTGCAGACTTTCTCGTCTCCCTTTATGCAGCTAAACTGTGGTATCCAGTAGATATGTCCGTCATCCTGACGAAGTTTTTCCCACTCAAGTTCTGTGAAAAGATTTTTGATGTTTGGATATTTCTCGATGTAGTCATCCAGTGGAACAAGTGCACCTGCTTCATATAACTGCTTCTGTCCACTTGCACCTTCAATGAAATCAGGATACTCGCCACCTGCGATCATTGTTCCGACTGCCTCATCTGCTGTCTGTCCGGTAAGCCAGGTTTCCTTTACCCTTACACCTGTCTTTTCCTCGATGATCTTCTGGATTTCATTATCATCATTGATTTCAGATCCCGGTACAGCAAAGAATGCATCAAACTCTTTCACACCTCCGGAGCTACCTTTTTTGCCACTATCATTACCACATCCGGCAAACATTGTTGCTGCCATAGTAGCCACAAGCAGCATGCTTACAATTTTTTTTCTTCTCATATTGTAATGTCCTCCCTTTTGATAACTTAATTTTATACTTTTTAAGTTTTCAAACAATCGGAGTAACTATAGTCAAAAACAGGGTAAACTATAGTTTCTCGAAAAAACTATAATTTACCCTGTTTTGCAGTAATATATATTATTCTCCACTTTGCATCTGGCGTCTGAAACGCGCCGGTGTGCAGCCTTTTACCTGTATAAACCTGTTCACAAAATAATCCATATCATGATATCCGACTTCCTCTGCTATCTGTATTATCTTCTTATCAGTCCTAAGCAGAAGCTCTGCCGCACGTTCCATCCTGTAATTGTTCAGATAATCCTTAAAGGACTGTCCGTATTTTTTTCTGAAAAGCTGCCCTAAGTATGCACTGTTTACATAATACTTCTCACTCAGGCTCTTAAGCGTGATGTTCGTGGCATAATTGTCTCTTACTTCCTTTTCTACCATGCCGATCACACCTCTTGACACATTTTTTCTAAGCTGCGACAGATAATCACCATACTCACAGCAAAATCTGGCCATATGTGCACGGCTTCCCCTCTCAATACCGGTCTTAAAGCTGCTCTCACTTATGAGTCGCAAAATCTCCTGCTGATTTACATTATCATCCTGCTCACTTGCCAGGTGTATAAACTGAAACAACAGATAATTGATATTTAAGTTCATGCTTTCCCCATTCATACCCATGCTGGACATCTCATCATAAAACGTGGCAACTGCATTTCTTATCTCAACATGGTTGTTCTGTTCCACTGTCCTAAGCAGCTCATCCAGACTATCTTTACAAAGCACTATTCCATCTGCCGATATCTTTACTTCATCCTCATAGTAATATATGCTCTTTACTATGCGAAATCCCTGAAACGACCTGAGCATACATGCATTGCCGTATGATCTGGCTATCTTTGATATATCTGATACTTTTCTTCCGACCAGCATAACTATATTCTTTTGTGTATTATCACATATATACCTTCTCAGATCCTCCAGATATTTTCTCTCGTTTTTTGCGGCTTCCTCTGCCATATAATCTGAGCATATAAAGCCTATGTCATACACTTTTTCATTTACCGATACATCAAATACACAATGTGCCGAATCAGCCCCCAGAAAAGCAACACAGCTTTCGTACATCTTGCGCTGTAAGCTTCTCATATCACTATCGAGTATCTCATCACCTGCCGGAAGCTGCTCCACCTGTATCTCAACATACCTTGCTCCACCCTCACACCTCATATTTTCTTTTACATAGTTCAGGTTTACTTCATCATATTTGCCCCGTATCAGAGATATCAGGTGTCCTGCAAGGTATGCCTGTTTCATCTTTTTGTTATCCTCGTCGATCTTGTTTTTCTCGTTTTTGAGCACAAGAACCTTGTTTAGTACCTTAAGCAGCATCTCCTTGTCCACCGGCTTTAGTATGTAATCCGTACAGTCATTCTGCATAGCCTGCTGCGCATAGCTAAAATCTGCATAACCGCTTAATATCACAAAATACACATCTGATTTTTTATCTTTTCTCAAAGTCTCAAGCAGCTCAAGTCCTGTCATCTCCGGCATCCTTATATCGGCTATGACCAGATCCACATTCTCATTTTCAAGAAACTGCAGGGCTTCCTTTCCATTTGAGACCATTCCTGCTATCTCAAATCCTTCATTTTCCCAATCAATGATCACCTTAAGCCCCTGTATTATAAAAGGCTCATCATCCACCAATAATACTTTAAGCATTTTAAATCTCCTATAAATATGTTTCCGGTATTTTTATCATCACAGTCGTACCGCAGCCTTCCTCACTGTCCACATCAAATACTGCTTTAGATTCCGTTACCATTTTGATACGCAGGCAGGCATTTATCACGCCCACTCTGCCACCGGTCTTTAACATATCGATATCTGCATTTTTCATGTTACTTTTCATTTTTTCAAGAGCATCCGGATCAATTCCGCTGCCTGTATCCTCAACCTCTATATGCATGAACCCGGCTTTTTTGAATATACGCACAAATATCCAGCCCGGAGCAGCTTTACTTTCTATGCCATGCACACAGGCATTTTCAACAAAGGTTACAAGCGTAAGTTTTGGCACCTGACATTCCATGCAGTCTGCTTCTATATCTATGTTATAGTTCAGCCGCTCGCCAAACCGGTATTTCTGCAATGCCAGATAGGCTTTTACAAATTCACATTCCTTTGCAACGGTTACAGCATCATTTCCCCACTCCACATACTGTCTTTGCATGATTGCGAGTTTTTCAACCATATCAGCCGTCTCATTTTCCCTTTTCAGCAGGCTGTGCATTCGTATGCTCTCAAGCGCATTAAACAGAAAGTGCGGATTTATCTGGCTGTGCAGTGCAAGAAGCTCTGCATTTTTCTGACTTACAAGCATCTCCTGCTCTTTTAGCTTATTCTTATATACAGTCTGAATCAGGTCATTTGTGCGACTTACCATCCTGTTGTAATTTTTTATCATGCTGCCGATCTCATCTTTGCTCTCCCTGCCAGTCATAGATACAAGCTTTTCGCTGTCAACTGACTTAAATACCTTTGAAAGCTTTAATATCCTGCTCGTAAAGGAATGGTTAAAGATACTAACCAGACAAAGTGGAAAGAATACATTTATAAGCATCAGAAAAACAATGATCGGTGCATTGTGCATAAGCATGCTCCATATATTACTGCGTGTCTTAAACACATATATATCAAGATCACAGCCATACAAAGAGATCTGCTGCCTGTATACGGAGTCGCTTATTTTCCCAATCTCCTCCAATGTCTTAAATGGTTTGTTGACTCCACTGTAGGCCCCATTTGACAGCACTATGTCATCTCCATGGCAGATAAGCACTTCATTATCATAATTCATATTCTTAAGAGTACGCATCATGCTGCCATAATTAAACTCTACCTTGAGTACCTTTTCGATATCAGATGAGTAAAAATCCAGATTTTGCATATAAATCATACGTCTTTCATCTGACAATCCGGCTCCGCCTTTTTCATATACAAAAAAGAGTCCTCCGCTTCCCTTCTGCTTCAGAAGTCTGTAAGAATCCGTATTCCTTACAGCAGACATATCATTTACTTTTCCGCCATTTACTATTGTAGGATTGTCAGCATACATGAAAAACACTATATTGCTCATTCCAAGTGTGTTTTCAAAAAGTGTATCCTGAAAGAAGCTCTGATACTCTGATACATACTCAGCAGAGCTTGTGTATTCCTTTGATATAAAATCATCTATGCGCTTGCTGGTATAGATACTCTTAGCTGCCTCTCCTGCGTTATTGACCATGCTGCTCAGATTATATCCCACAGCACTTGCTATGCTCGACATTTCATGTCTGCTGCTTTCTTTTTCAGCATTATTTACGATGGAAAGCACCACTGCATCAGTCACTATGAGCGGCAGCATGACACACAGTACATAAAATATGTAAAATTTTTTTCTGAGTGAATAATCATCAAGCTTTCTCTCAATGGCATTCCATATTGATTTTCTCATAAACAGTTCCTCTGAAATCACTTAAAGGAGCCGACATATGCCCGCTCCTAAAGTCTGTTTTACTTGTCATTAATTATAAAATAACATATTTATTATTAATAATCTACCCCTGTTTTCTCTCCACATCTTGCGATCTCAATGCGCTCTGTCCTCTTGCCTGTGAGCTTTGTGCTTCTGTCATCAGGCTGCTGTCCTCCTGCGGATATCTCATAAATTCCCGGCACAGCAACACAGCTTCCATCCTCTTCTATCACAGCAAAGTCCCTTGGCGAAAGAGTCAGCTTTACTTTCTTAGTCTCATGTGGCTCAAGCTTTACAACCTCAATCCCCTTTAGCTGATATCCCGGCTCATACTCTGCAGCATCAACGTGCCTGATATAGAGCTGAACTATCTCATTTACAGTATATCTGCTGTCATTTGTCACATTTACAAACACCTCGACAGGTTCGTTTACATCACTTTCTGCTTTATCCACTGACAGTCCATCATAGTTTGTCTCACCATAATGCAGTCCATATCCAAATGGATATAACACATTCTCATTTGTATAGCGGTATGTCCTGTGAGCCATTGAATAATCCGTAAACTCCGGGAGATTTTCGGTGCCCTGATAAAATGTAACCGGCAGTTTTCCACTCGGACTATACTCTCCGAATATAGCTTCTGCAACAGCCTTTCCGCCTCTGGCTCCCGGATACCAGCTGTCTATAATGGCATCCACATGCTCTTCTGCCCAGGAAAGATCTATCGCACTTCCTGCTGACAGCACAAGTATTACCGGCTTTCCTACTGCTGCAACAGCCTCTAAAAGTTCCTCCTGAAGTCCCGGAAGCATAAGCCCCAGCTTGTCACCGCTTGCATATTCATTTCCGGCATCACCCTCTTCACCTTCTATAGTTGCATCAAGTCCAAGACACATTACGACCACATCTGACTGTTCTGCCATGATGAGTGCTTCCTTAAATCTGTCCTTTTCCTCTGCAAGTCCCTGTACTTTGTCCTTGTACAGATGGCAGCCCTCTGCATAAAGCACTCTTGTATCCTCTCCAAGATATTGCTGCAATCCCTCAAGTGGAGTGATATATCTTGATGAGGTACCATAATAATTTCCTATAAGCGCATCCCTGGAGTTGGCATTTGGTCCGATGACCGCAATAGTTTTAACATTTTTTCTGTCGAGAGGCAGGAAATTGTCCTTATTCTTTAAAAGTACAAGACTTCTTCTGGCAGCCTCCACAGAAAGCTCCACATGCTCCTTACATTCTACAACCTCATACGATATGTCCTCATATGGCGATGGATAATCCTTCATCATGCCCAGACGGATACGCACCTCCATCAGCCTTTCTACTGCTGCCGTGATTGCCTCGTCTGAAACCAGTCCCTTGTCATAAGCATCCTTAAGATGTAAAAATGCACTTCCACAGTTTAAGTCACAGCCGTTGTTTACAGCCATAGCAGCCGATTCCTCTACTGTATCCGTCACATGATGGTGTTCGTGGAAATCAAGTATTGCCCAGCAGTCTGACACCACATGACCTTCAAATCCAAACTCGTCACGCAGTATATCCTTAAGCAGTGTCCTGCTTCCGCAAGCAGGTTCTCCATTTACCCTGTTGTAAGCCCCCATTACAGCCTCAACCTTTGCATCCTTTACACATCGCTTGAAGGCATACAAATATGTATCATACATATCATGCTTTGATGCTTTCGCATCAAACTCATGTCTTATGGCTTCCGGACCGCTGTGTACCGCAAAATGCTTTGCACAGGCTGCCGATTTTAAGTGATCCGGATCATCTCCCTGCAATCCCCTTATATATGCGCAGCCAAGCTTACCTGTCAGGTACGGATCTTCCCCGTATGTCTCATGTCCCCTGCCCCATCTTGGATCTCTGAATATATTTACATTAGGTGCCCAGAAGGTAAGTCCCTTGTATATTCCGTGATCACCCTTTTTTGAAAATTCATTGAACTTTCCACGACCCTCCGTTGATACAACATCTCCGATCTTTTCTATCAGGTCAGTATCAAAAGTTGCCGCAAGACCTATCGCCTGAGGAAATACTGTAGCAACACCGGCTCTTGCTACTCCATGAAGAGCCTCATTCCACCAGTTGTATTCCGGTATCCCCAGTCTTTCTATAGCCGGTGACTCATACAGCATCTGACTTATCTTCTCATCTATTGTCATCTGCGATACTAGTTTTTTTGCATATTCTATAGTTTTTTTACTCATAGTGACTTCTCCTTTAATTTATATAATGATTTTACCAGATTCATGCAGTATTTTCTTTCTAATTGTTGCCCCACAATGTTCAAAAATTGCTATTTGTGCTATAATAACTATATTCACGCAAATGCGCATAAATATCAGCCGTATGGAGACAAGTATATATGATCGAAAATCTGAATGGAATACATGAGACAGTAAAATATAAAGAAAACAGCAATGTAAAGCTTTTTATAAATGCGGAAGCAGAAGATTATCCCATTCACTGGCATACTCCCATGGAGATTATCATGCCACTTGAAGGCGGCTATACAGTGCAGATTGGGGATGATTTGGTACATCTTAATGAGAGTGATATTATCTTTATAGCTTCCGGTGTAAAACACAGGCTTATCGCACCTGACACCGGAAAAAGGCTTATCCTGCAGATTGAGTGGTCTGCTGTCTCAAAAATAAAGGAATTAAATTCCATACTTACCCTTATAGCACCTGCTATAACGCTAACCCCGGAAACTTCCGGTGATATCCACAGCAATATCCGTAAACTGCTGCTTGATATATCAGATGAATACCAGACCGACTCATTTCTATCAGAAGCCGTGATCTACTCCAAAATGCTTGAAGTACTTGTCCTTATTGGAAGACATCATACTGCCAGCAGTTGTAATTTTAATGTCGGCAGACACAAACAGCAGGAATATCTGGAGCGTTTTCTGTCTATCTGTGAGTATATCGATACACATTGCACTGAGGACATAACACTTGATGAAATCTCAAAAATAGCCGGATTCAGTAAATATCACTTTACCCGGCTATTTAAGCAGTTTACCAATAATACCTTTTACAAATACTTAAATCAGAAAAGAATAGAGCTTGCCCTGACCCTTCTGGCTGATCCCAATATATCTGTCACCGAGACTGCAATGCAGTCAGGCTTTGCAAATCCATCCACTTTCATAAGGGTGTTCAAAGCTGAAAAGGGCTGCACCCCGACTGAATTCCGCAAAATGTTTATTGGGTGAGCATTATGTATGAAAATTCTGCATAGTTATTACTATTGCTGCCATTTGAGGATGCATACATACCGACCGTACAGCCCACAAAGCCACCTGCTTCTTCTGTGGTATATGGCAGCAGACTTATTTTTTCTGCGACTTTTACGCTCTTTTCGGCCGTACCTATCCATATAGATGCTTCCTGTTCCTTACAGATCATACATATATTCCACAGTGGATTTTTTTCTGTAATGCTGTACTCCATAATATCTGCCACTGCTATCTTTTTGTCAGTTCCCTTAATATGTGTAGTCACCACAAATACCAGCCTCCCGGCTTCCATTGTTATCTCAGCGCGAAGATGATTCTCATTGTTCTGGAAAAGTACAAGTCCTGCCGTCTCATTATCCGACTGTGGGATAAAACGCACTGCTGTCTTTACCGTAAACTCATAGCCCTTCTGTCTTAGTCCAAGAAATGCGCTTGTGCCAAGATCAGTGATCTGCTCTTTGTTTGTGTACAGTCTCAGTACTCCCGGATTTTCCTTAAGGGAGTAAAAAGACTCGTTGCGTTTTCCTATTCCAACCAGCCTCTTATCAGGCTTGGCTTCGCAGAAAGTTATAAAATCATTTTCTGATATCTCATCTATAAATCTGCACTCTTCAAGCGGTATATCTACCGTATCCTCAAGGTGTCCTATCCCGGGTGCTATTACCGGCCATTCGTTTTCCCATATTGTTTTTGCAATAAAGGTTTCCCTGCCCATGCTGCTGTGCTTTTTGCATGGTCTTGACGCAAGCATGACCACATACCAGTTTCCGTTTATATCATCCACCAGATCACCATGTCCTGCATAGATGACCGGGTAATCCATCCCCAGATTTCTGTGTGTAAATATCGGATTTCTCGGACATCCTTCAAACCATTTAAAAAGCTCCGTGCTTCTTGCTATCGTTATACTGTGCTCCGGTCCGGTGCCGCCCTCTGCATGCATCAGATAATAATATCCGTTTATCTTGTAGATATGTGGTCCTTCCGGCCATATGCAGCCCTTTACAGCACCTTTCCATATGGCCATGCTCCTGCCCTTAAGCTTCATGGTTCCAAGATCAAGCTCCTGTATCCATATCTCCCAGTCTCCATTGTAGCGTACTCCTTCAGGGTTTGGGCGTGTGCCACAGTAATAACATCTGCCGTCATCATCAAAGAAAAGGCTTGGGTCTATTCCGACTGCTTCTTCTCCCAAATAATACGGATCAGACCACGGTCCTGCCGGATCCTGCGCTGTCACTATAAAATTGCCGCCATGCGATACATTGGTCGTTATCATATAAAAAGTTCCTTCATGATATCTTATGGTCGGTGCAAAAATACCTCTCGATATTTCTTCATTTTCCACGCATAGCTGCGATGGTCTGTCAAGTATATTGCCAATCTGCTCCCAATGAGCCAGATCCCGGCTATGAAATATGGGAACACCCGGTGCATACACAAAGCTTGATGTCACCAGATAATAGTCTTCCCCGACTCTACATATTGATGGATCAGGATAAAAACCTGAAAGTATTGGATTTTTTGCTGTTACCATGTCTCTTACCTCTCATTCTCTATAATACATATCCAAAGCCCAGTATCGTAAACTGCTTGTCTCTGTCTTCCTCTGCAATTTCAATTCTTACAACATGATTTTCACTGGTCTTATTGTTAAATATTATTACCGCATTGCAGTGCTGCCAGTTATTGATATGTGGATCAGCCGTAAAATGATATTCTCCGTCCACATATACCTTCGCCTTTCCCACGTTTACCTCTCCCGAATCCTTAAATACAAGGAGAAGTGCCCTGCACTCCATCTCAAGCTCGAAATACGCTTTTACCCTGTTTAATGTATTTTTTGTGCCATCATACATCCAGTTATACGGGAATTCCGGAGTCAGCGAAAGCTGATCATCCATCTCAACGCTTTGCAGCTGTGTATCTGTCGAATCAAAGCCACCCTCGTCAATATATGCCTTTGCATATATATCCTTTTTGTCGAGCAGTCTTATATTTTCAAAGCTGTTTCCTATTACCGGTGCAAGATTTAGTTTTTCCTGCAATATTTTTTCCTCTGTCAGTCCCAGTTCAAATGCATTCAAACTTGCATGCCCTGCCTGATCTATTTTTTCAAAAAGATACTCTATGCAGTCTGCCATGACGGAATGGCCTGCATTGCCCGGATGAAACATATCATAGAAAAACTGATTTTTGGTTATTACCCTTCCCTCGTCATTTTTTAATGCAAACTGAGGGGAAACCGCATCCAGTACGCTTACCATAGGCAGATCATAGAGCTTTCCAACCGGGCTTAGGCGGTCTTGAAGGTTCCAGTCATTTGCAAATACGGAAAAAAGCAATACGACTGCCGGTTTCCATGGCAGATTAAGTACTTTACGTACAAGGCTTTCATAGCAGTCGCCCTTTGTCTCATCACCCTCATCATTTACAGCAAATTCAATAACTACTATATCAGGCTGCTGTCCGTCTCTTAGTACATCCCTGTCAAATCTGATCATTCCCAGCTCCGATGGTGTGCCGCCCACACCGGCTTTTATGAATTTCACATTATTCTTTGCAGAAAAACGCTTCTGGAAAAGCTGATAGGATTTGTATGCATAGCACTCTGTATTTATAGGTGTCGCACCTGCTCCCTGTGTGATAGATCCACCGATGTATGCAAGTGTTACCTCTTTTCCGGCTCTAGTCTTTTCGATGGCTTTTCTTATGCGGTATGCATTTCCCATATTCATAAGCGAATGACTTATCATGCTGCAGTATTCATCAGAGTTCATATCCACCTCTGTTTCCTCAATATCTGCCGGAGCCTCATAGCCGTCATTCAGATACAGTCTGACACTCGCTTTTCCCATGATATCCGGTGTATTAAATATGAACTTTATCTGTCCCGGTATATCATCATCCGGTGTCCACTTATAATCTGACAGGTATATCTTTCTCTCCATTCCATCACCTGTCAGCTTTACCTTAAGATTAGTACCGCCTCCGTACAAGTCCTGCTTTCCGTACATCTGAAACACAAATTCGATCTGTTCGTTTTGATTATCTGTTTCCACAGATACACCTATGCTGTGTACAAGCCTGCCAAAACCTTCCACTGTCTCTAACAGTCCCAGTTCCTCTTTATTTTCTATATTTCCGACTATCTGTGCACTGTTTATCAGTCTTCCGTCGCTTTCATATATAAAATGTATAATGCTTCCATCTTCCTGTACCGAGCCGTATATATCCTTATCCTTCATGATGTAGAAATAAGGTCTTTTTCTTTCCGGATCCTTTGGTGCTTTTGGCCCTGCCATCTTTCTGCCTCCTTGTTGTGTCGATTTTATCAGCTATAATGATTATATGATACAAAAACTCCCAGTGTTTTGCACCGGGAGAAATTATAGATATTTGTCCTGTCTTTTATAGTTTATGACTGTTTCATCATTCCAGCTTAAGGTTCTTGTATATTAAAATCAATAAATCCTGTAATTTCCTGAAAGTGCTAACATTGCAAACATGTAAAGGAAATTGTCATAGTATCTCCTGTCACCTGTCCTAAGCGGAGTGTTCCAGAACTTTTCAACACATTGCTTTGCATATTTTCCATCTGCTGCGAGTGAAGCTTCTGCATTAACAGCAATGATCGCTACCGGATGAAGTGCCTTCTCATCAAGCGGTGTACCATCTATAAGAAATACACCATCCCAATTGTCCTTCTGATCCTCACAATAAAACTTCTGAAGGTTTTCTGCCGTTTTAATCTGCCACGGATCTGCATCAAACCACAGATGATCCATCGCTATATTGGCGATCGTGCGGTATGCATCACTGTAATACCAGTCATGTCTTCCAAATATTTCCTGATGCCCCGTATGAGGCTTTCCGTCATAATCTGCATATTCTGCGCTAAGTCCTGTCTTTTCATGGCATGCACTGTGCAGATATGCTCTGCTGGCAGCTGCTGCTTCTTTCCAGAAGTCCCGGTCCTCCTCATAAGCCCTTTGGGCAAAAAGTTCATAAAAATGCGGCAGATGGTATGAAGGATCACTGAAATCCATATTTGTGACAAACTTTATCAGCTTGTTGGAAGGCTCCCACATTGGCTCTCCGCTGTGTCCCGGCTCACCCTTGTGTACACACTCCCTTAAGATATTTTGTGCCTCTTTGCTGTAGCAGAATATACCATCGCCATCTCCCCATCTTTTAGAGGCGAAAAATAATGCCATTGCAAAATACTCTTCACCATCAGGTGCCGGTCCATCGGCATTTCGCTTTCCGTTTGTCTGACATGACCACGCAAAATAATTTTTTGCCGGACCATCTTCTATGTACATATATGTGCGCACCCATTTCCACAGTCTGTCAAACTCTGCTTTTTTATCCAGCTGTACACATACCATCATGCCATATGACATTCCCTCTGTTCTCACATCATGATTACCGGTATCCTCCATATATCCCATATCATCACCGGCTTCATGATAAAAACGTTCATCATCATTACCATAGAATATCGTGTTAAAAGTATCCTCTACTCTTTTTTGAATTTCTTCTTCCGGATACCCATACTCTTTGAATATATTTCTGTATTTGCCTGTCTTATATGCTCCTGCCATTTTTCTCTCCTTTTTGTCGCTGTTTTACTGTATCCCGCACATTAAATTTACAAATCTGTGTCTGCATGATGTCCAGGATTCATTATCTCCTTTTTTGAACCATTCTTTCTGTGCACTGTCCTTAATTCCGTATATGGCTGTTATGTTCCAATAATGCATTGCCCAGTGGAAATCTTTAATGTTTGCCGAAAATCCACCCTGCATATCAGGCTTTAACTGTATGCGTTCTGAGCTGAAATAGCCTCCCATTCCGGCTACTTCTACTTTATTGGCATTTGGCGCATAAATATAAAAAGTAACGCTTCCATCATCCTCAAGTGTGACCGAGCATCTGTTATTGTCCATTGATGATGGTATCGTGCCTATATACAAAGCACCGTTTTTTAAATCATCCAAAATAAAATCCCCCCATTCGTTTATTGATATATACAAGTGTAAACGAACAGGGGCTTGTTATTCTATTAATAAATTGCCAAACAGTATTCAAATATTGCTAATTTTCATTTACCTTTTGCTGTAAATAATCAAAATATATCTGTGGATTACAGGCATTGTACTCCTCCATATACTGATCCCAGGCAGCATCAAAATCATCTGCCATGATAACCTGCGGCAGCCATATTTTCTTTACTGCCACAATATTATTCTTTACTTTCCCACATTCAGAGGTCAAAGGAATTGAATCTGAATATGAATACATCGGATACCACGAGCCGGGAGCCTCATTTTTTCCAAGCATATCTACATAGTTTTCCACTCCATAGGCTTTAAAACATTCCTGAATATCAACAGGCTGATTTTTGAAAAACTCATCCTGCTGAAACTCCATTGAAAACGCATTTATACCATCATCAAGCCTTCCCTCCACTCTTGGAAAGTATGAGTACGAACACATATGCGCTGCCTTATATGAGCTGTCATTTTTTTTCTCTGCCTGCTCATTGGTAAGGTAAAACAAACCGTTTTCATCGACTGAATAGTCCTTGCCCTCCTCTCCCCAGAACCTTTCTCTTATGATATCAGGTTCCAGAAGATCACTGATAAACTTCATCGCACCTTCGATATCTTTACAGGAGGTGGTAATGGACACTCCTGAAGAATAATCTATTTCTGCCATCCTGTTTGTATGCCATCTGTTGTGAATACCATCATCAATCGTGACAGGAAGAGGAACATAATCACACCCAAGCTGTGCCAGATTCTGTTTTTTGAATACAGGATCTATTACATAATAAAACTGCCACCACTGGTCGACCATCCCAAGCACAGCTCCTGTTGACAGCTTATCCAGATATTGATCATAGGTGGCATTAAACGCCCCGGGATCCATTATTCCCTTACGGAACTCTTCGTTAAGCTTTCCGAAATATCTTTTGGCTGTGTCGGTCACATTGTAATCCATCACTTTTTTTGTTTCCGTGTCTACCATACAGCTTCCATCGTTTGGAAATCCGTCAAGAAACTGCGGCACATTTTCAAGGCAAAAATACCGCCAGTCATCACAAAGCATCGTAAATGGTATATTTTCTGTTCCATCCGGCATTGTTGGATTTGCCTGTACATAGCTTTCTATCAGGTCAAAGTACTGCTCTATCGTTGTAATCTTTGGATATCCAGCCCATTTTAATACTCTTGTCTGAATCCAGAAGGCTTCACCATTATGCAGCATCTCCACATCATCCCCATGTGATACTCCAAACTGTGGAATCCAATATATGTGTCCATCCGGCTGTCTGAACTTTTCCCATTGTTCATCACTGAGATATTCTTTTATGTTCGGATAATCGTCCCAGTATTCATCTATTGGAATGAGTGCATCTGCCTCATACAGCGCAGTCTCACCCAATACAAAATCCGGATATTCCCCGGTTGCTATGAGAGAATTTATTGCATCGTCCTTATCCTGTCCAACAAGCCAGGTTTCCTCACATTCAGCACCAATCTGCTCTGCTATGAGCTGCTTTATATCATTATCCGGATCTATATTATCTCCTTCTACAGAAAAAAAAGCCGTAAAATGCTTTATTTCTTTTTTATCTGACGATTTAAAAGTAACACCGGCTATAAGTCCGATAAACAATGCCACTGTAACCGCTGCGGAAACCAATCTTTTTTTCATACCATGTTTCTCCCTATTTTCTTTTGTTCAGTCTCTGCTATAAAATTGCATAATAGTCATTATATTCCATAAAAAATATTTTTACAAATCCTAAAATAAATATATCTAATAACTAGGGTATAAAACAATAATTTATCCTGCTGACATTTTCTCTGTCATACATTATAATTTCTATAATTTTAAAAATCAGGAGGACCATATAATGATCATACATGAAATAACAGAAGAATGTTTTAAGAAATATGGAAAGGTGATCGACTCTATAGATCTTACAGAGCTGGTCAGCACAATGCAGACAGTAGAAATTCCTGCTGATGTGGTTTATGAGCCATCCATTTCTGCACTTGAAAAGCTAAAATGCGCTACAGAATTACAACAGAAAACATACGGGGAGCTTCCTATACAGATAGGCTGGTGCATAGGCAACAATCATAAGCTCAATGCTGTTGAATATCACAGATGCTCTGAGGTCAATATTGCCGCAACTGATGCCATACTGATACTCGGCCGACAGCAGGATATCTCCGTGGAAAATACATATGATACCTCTTTGATGGAAGCTTTCAGGATTCCTTCCGGAACAGCAGTCGAGCTTTATGCCACAACACTGCACTACGCACCATGTAATGCATCTGCTGGCGGATTTCTGGTAGCCGTTGTACTTCCAAAAGGCACAAATGAAGCCCTGGAACATCCACACACCGGCGGAGAAGATGCTCTTCTTGCAGCTAAAAACAAATGGCTCATCGGACATCCTGAAGGTGGACTTCCTGATGGATCATACATAGGGCTTACAGGTGAAAATCTGGAAATTAAATAAAAAGCAAAAAACAGCCCGGGCTTTCACCCGGGCAATTATTATATTACGCTTTAACTTTACGATAAAATTAAGCCTTTGCCTCGTCCTCGTTGTCTCCCCAGAAATCCACCGGCTCATAGTCCTGCAGCTTTGCAAGGAAGCCCTTCTGCTTAAGCTCCTCCTGTATGGCATCAAGCACCTCTTCACTCTCCGCACATATTGTGTGATAGTGATAACCTGAAGTTACATTTTTAAGAAGGCTTGACTTGCCTGTGCGGATTTCCTCCAGGTAATTTCTGACATCACGTCTGGACTTGATGTCCATATTGGCGCGGATCACTCCGTAGACCTTGTGGTATACAAATACGTCCTTCACATGGCCTCCGGCATCAACTATTGTTGAAAGCTCCTCCTCTACTTCATCATCCTCGTGAACCACCTTTAATACTCTCGAATACTGCTTATCCGCCTGTATCAGATATCCTCTGTTTGTCGAAAAAATCGCGGCTCCGTTTGCTCGAAGCAGTGCTATGTCCTGCACAATCACCTGACGACTCACATCAAGCTCCTTTGCAAGCGCAACTCCCGCCACAGGCGACTTTGACGAGGATAGAATATTTATTATTTTTTTTCTTCTCTCATCACCGTTCATTTTCGTTCCTTTCCGTAAAACATTACTGTCACAGCATAGTGAGACCGGCAATCTAAAATCTATACTGCATGTAGATTTTTAAGTGATAAATCCATAATAGGCGCTGAATGTGTTAGCGCACCACTTGATACATAGTCTACACCAAGACCCTTTATTCTTGCAATATTTTCTTTGGTAACATTTCCCGAAACCTCGATTTCGGCTCTGCCGTCAATGTAGTCGATGCACTGCTTTAAAAGCTCTGTTGACATGTTGTCGAGCATGATAATGTCGGCACCGGCTTCAACCGCATCCTTCACCATATCAAAGCTCTCTACCTCAACCTCAATCTTTCTGACAAACGGAGCATAGTCCTTTGCCATGGCAATTGCCTCTTTTACGCCGCCAGCTGCTCCGATGTGGTTATCCTTAAGAAGCACTCCATCCGAGAGATTGTATCTGTGGTTGTTTCCACCACCGACTCTGACCGAGTATTTTTCAAAAATTCTATTGTTTGGGGTTGTCTTTCTGGTATCCAAAAGCTTGATACCGGTGCCCTCTAAGAGCGCTGCAACCTGACTGGTATATGTGGCAATTCCACTCATGCGCTGTAAATAATTGAGCGCAGTTCTCTCACCGCACAAGAGTACTCTGATATCTCCGTAAACCTTGCCGATAAGCTGCTTATTTTCTACCCTATCGCCATCCTTTACGTAAAACTCTACCTTTGTATCTGCATCAAGCAGTGTGAAAACTCTC
>QWCE01003972.1_pt1 | contig 16500 bp, 27 predicted proteins | sample 1972531 | NCBI WGS metagenome assembly QWCE01 (sample SAMN09866716, study PRJNA288562) | Human gut metagenome isolate term4_stool, whole genome shotgun sequencing... | reverse complement strand
AAGAACGATGATAAAATCTTTTTTAAAGGAGCTGTATCTCATAGTTTTGATGCTTTGTTTTATGATGAATGAGATATAAAACGGTTTTGTAAAATTCGGGAAAGGTATTTTTGAATTTTACCTTCGCATAAAATTTATAGATTAAAAATGGCAAAAAAATTTTATGCGTTTTAGTCTGAAATTTAATGTTGTTTTTGACGTTATCATTTTTACTGAATTACAAGTTACTTGCAGAAATTCTACATTTTTTATCGATAAAATCCCATAATAAAGCATATAGCGCCAAAATTCCGAATAATAATATATTTAAAAAAATGTCAAAATAAAACCGGGTAGCATAATGGCGCTCGCAAAAATCACAAAATATCCAGATATCTTTAAAAATTTAGCACGCAATTGCAAATAAATATATGATTATCAAATATTGTAAATTTTAGATTGGTAAGTGATAAATTTAATATATTTATTATTACGGTTTTTAAAATCTAATTTTATTTATTTAAAAACATTTATAACTATTTCAAAATTTTGATTTTTTACTTTTTATAAGCTAAAAAACATGATTTTTCGCTATTTTCCAATGTGAAAAATTCCACGTCTTTAAAGTCGTTTCTTTGTAAAATTTCGACTAATTCGTTGCAAGTAAGCATATTTGCAAGTTCTACGCTTTTATTCCATTCATTTAGCGTTTCTTTTGTGGTGCCTTCTAAAAATATAAAAAACAGGCCGTTTAACTTTAAAATACGTTTTATTTCAGCAAAACACGCATCCAAATTTTTCCAAAAATACAGCGTTTCAAATGCGCTCACAATATCAAACTCACGCTCTTTAAAATTTGTTTTATGAATATCGCAAAGCTCTAATTTTAGACGATTTTCACCAATTAAATTTTTACAGTTTTTGGCGCAGAATTTAATACTTGTAGGCGAATAATCGATACCGAAAAGCTTAGCGTTTACAAACTTCTCCGCGAAATTTAACAAATTTTGACCGCCGCCGCAACCAACGTCTAAAATTTTGATATTTTCATTGTTCGTTTTTATCTTCTCAATAGCCCATAATGAACCGATATTGTGCATTTTGTTCATTCTTTGAAGTGTTAAAATTCCACTTTTTCCGCTAGGAAATCTTGCGTTATCATTTGATTTTTTCATAAATTTTACCTTTAAAATAGCGAAATTTATGCTTGAGAAATATCACAGAAAAGTGCATCTGTAGCTTTTGCTAAATCCTTTGAAGATAAAAAAATTTGAAGACCGCGAATTCCTGCGCTTATATAAATTTTATCATTTAAAAGCGCTTTATTGTCGATAAATGTTCTAAATTTTCGCTTCATGGCAAGCGGAGAGCAACCACCTCTGATGTATCCCGTGATTTTTGGCAAATCCTTAATGGCGATTAATTCGCAACGTTTTGCGCCTGCAATTTTAGCAAGTTCTTTCAGATCCAGGCTCAAATCGCCTTGTAAACAAGCAACTACAAATTCATTGTCAGCTTTACAAACTATCGTTTTATAAACTTGCGTAATATCAAGTCCTGCATCTTCTGCGATATGCACGGCATCAATGCGTTCCGGATCAACTTTATAACTTTTCAGTTCATAATCGATTCCAAGTTCATCCAAAAAGCGTGCGGCATTTGTTTTGTGGCTCATGCTTGGCTTAAAATTTCTACTTTATTATTAAAAACCGCTATACAATGTTCATAATGGCTGGTTCTAAGTCCATCTCTACTTGTAACTGCCCAATTATCCGCGGCAACGACAGGATATCCATCTTTTTGACAAATCATAGGCTCAATACAAAATACCATTCCATTTTTAATCTTCGGACCGACTTTAGCATTTTTGCCTTCCAAATAATTTAAAATTTCAGGCTCTTCATGCGGTCTTTTGCCGATTCCATGCCCACAATATCCCATTAATGGTACAAAACCGCGATCAAGAATAAATTTTTCGATTTTTGCGCTTAACTCTTTAAAATACATTCCGACTTTTATGTTTTTTATAGCAAAATATAATGCATCTTTGCTGCACGCAATTAAATCTTCATCTTGTTTTGAAATTTTGCCAATAGGAAATGTGCGCGCGCTATCGCCAAAATATCCGCCTATTTTAGTACCTATATCGACACCTAAAATATCACCCTCTTTTAAAATTCTCTCATCCGGAATCCCATGAATTACAACTTCATTTAAAGATAAACAAGATGCATTTGGAAAGCCGTAAAGACCTTTAAAAGCCGGCTCAGCACCATGTTGACGTATAAAATCGTCTATTTTTTTATCAACTTCAAGCAAACTCATACCGTTGCTCAAAAAATCACCTACATAATCTAAGGTTTGAGCGACAATTTTATTTGCCACTCTCAAACCTTCAATATCTTTTTGTGTTTTAAAAAAAATTGCCATTACAAACCAATCGCACTCAAAGTTTTATATTTGTTCATATAAATTTGAGCTTCAATTCGTCTCATCGTATCAAGCGCAACAGAAACAACGATAAGAACAGATGTACCGCCGAAATAAAAAGGCACGCCTAAAAATTTTGTAAGTAGCCAAGGAACAACGGTAACCATACCTAAATAGATTGAGCCCCAAAATGTCAAACGACTTGCAACATCATTTAAAAATGTAGACGTATGTTCGCCTGGACGAACTCCTGGAATAAATCCACCTTGCTTTTTAAGATTTTCACTTATATCTTTGCTGTTGAATGCGATTGAAGCATAAAAATACGCAAAAAATACAACTAATAAAAATTGTATAAAATTGAAAAAATATCCTTGTGGACTTAAAAAATCATTTATTTTTTGAATAAACGGATTTGTGCTGGCTTGTAGGATAGTTCCTGGAAACATCAAAATCGCACTTGCAAAAATAGGTGGAATAACACCGCTAAGATTGATTTTGATAGGAATGTAGTTCATTATTCTTTTGTTTTGATTTTGCATAATAATCTTGCGGGAATATGAAATAGGCACACGACGTTCAGCCATTTCCACATAAATAATAACACCGATTGTCACTAAAATTATAAGTATAACAAAAGCTAAAACTATAAAATTCATTTCGCTGGTATTTAATAAATTTACGGTTCCGCCGATTGCACTTGGAATTCCGCTTACAATACCTGCAAAAATGATTAAACTTATACCTTGTCCTATTCCTCTTTGAGTGATTTGCTCGCCGATCCACATTAAAAGCATTGTTCCTACAAGCATAGAAATACATGAAATGAATATAAACTCATTTGTATTTTCCGTCATAATAGCAGAAGCACCAGTTCTACCTGTTAATCCTTGTAAACCAATGCTTACACCGATTGCTTGAACAACTGTAATTCCAATAGTTGTGTAACGAATTATTTGCATATATTTTTGCATACCGTCACGCTCTTTTTTCAGTTTACCTAAATTTGGAAAAGTTGCCGCCAAAAGTTCCATAATAATCGAAGCGGTAATATAAGGCATAATGCCAAGCGAAATTACACTAAGTCGCTCGGCAGCCTTTCCGCTAAACATATTAAACATTCCAAGTGCATTTCCTGCATTAGAATCAAAAAATTCTTTGATTACATCTACATTGACACCTGGAACAGGAACATAAGCAAGCAATCTATAAGCGAACAAAAATCCCAAAGTAATTAGAATTTTTGTCATCAATGTTTTATTCATTATTTTAATCCGCTTGTTTTTATATTCTCATCTTTGATTTTAGAAGCAAGTTCTTTCGCGCCTGCGCCTATTAGTTTAATTTTTTTTGTGCTGCTTGGAAATTTATGCACTGATAAAATGCTTTCGAATGTGATTTCAGATAAATCTTTAATAGCTGAAATTTTCTCTACATTTATAGCATAAGGTTTTTCAAATTTTGAATTAAATCCAACTTTTGGCAAGCGTCTTTGAAGCGGTTGTTGTCCGCCTTCGAATCCGCGCTTTTCATTATAACCTTTTCTTGCTGTTTGACCTTTGCCACCTTTTGTAGCTGTTTTGCCCCAACCGCTACCTTGACCGCGACCAATTCTTTTTGTTTTACTGGTTGAGCCCGGTGCTTTTTGTAAATTTTCTAATCCCATCATTTGCTCCTTAATTTTTTAACATACTAAGAGCTTTAATTGTAGCTCTTACAACGTTTGATGAGTTATTTGAACCAAGAGATTTTGTTAGAATGTCTTTTATTCCGACAAGCTCTAAAACAGGACGAACAGAACCGCCCGCTATAACGCCCGTTCCTTCGCTGGCGGGTTTTAATAAAATTTTACTTGCATTATATTTTACTTCAATATCATGTGCAATTGTAGAACCATTTAATTTTACATCAATAATATTTTTAAAAGCATCATCTACAGCTTTTTTAATTGCATCAGGAACCTCTTTTGATTTTCCAAAACCATAGCCTACAAGACCTTTTCTGTTTCCTACAACTACCAAAGCGGTAAATCTGAATTTTCTACCACCTTTTACAACTTTAGTAACTCTACCGATATTAACGATTACTTCTTCAAATTCTTCTCTATTATATTTCATATCCGATCCTTATAATTTTATACCGTTTTTTCTTAGTGCGTCAGCAAAAGCTGCAACTACACCATGATATAAATAACCGTTTCTATCAAAAATTGCTTCTGAAATTTTAGCCGCTTTTAATTTTTCGGCAAAATCTTTTGCTAAAATTGCGGCACCCTCTTTATTTGCTTTTATTTTCAAAGCTGTTCCGCTGCTTGCACATAAAGTTTTGCTGTTTGTATCATCAATTGCTTGAGCATAGATTGTTCTATTTGATTTAAAAATAGAAATGCGTGGGCAAACAGCAGAACCTGAGATATTTGCTCTAATTTTTCTTTTTCTTTTAATTCTTAAAGAAATTTTTCTTTTTAATGTATTTGCTGTCATGACCTACCCTTATTTCTTAGCTGTTTTTCCGGCTTTGCGGATAATATGCTCTTCAAGATATTTTACGCCTTTGCCTTTATATGGTTCAGGTGCTCTGAAATCTCTAATAATTGCCGCTACTTGACCTACTTGTTGTTTATCTGTACCTTTAATTGTGATAACATTTTTATCAACTGAAATTTCTATTCCATCAGGAACTTCATAATTTACAAGATGAGAATATCCAAGTGTAAGCTCTAGAATTTTACCTTTCATTGCAGCTTTATAACCGACACCGTTTATTTCAAGTTGTTTGCTAAAACCATCTGTTAAGCCCACCACAATATTATGCGCTAAAGCTCTATAAGTTCCCCAAAAAGCCATGCTTTGTCTATCTTCACCTTTTGGTGAAAATTCAACTTTGCCATCTTCAACTTTTACATCTACATGATTTTTAGTATCAAGCTCTTTTTGTGCGTTACCTTTTTTAAATTTTAGCACATTACCATCAACTTTAACCTCAATGCCGCTTGGAATAGCGACAGGTTTTTTTCCTATTCTTGACATTTTTTTCCTTTTTATTTGTCTAGGGTATGACTACTTTTTGCGAATGAATACCACAATGCCATAAAAAGTAGAAACTTACCAAACGGTGCAAAGCACTTCGCCGCCAACACCGGCTTTGCTTGCTTCTATACCGCTCATAACACCTTTACTTGTAGAAACAATGACTGTTCCGTAGCCGTTTTTGAATCTTTTTATTTCATCTTTAGTTTGATAAATTCTTCTTCCAGGTTTTGAAATTTTTGTTATTTCATTTATCGCACTTTTGCCGTGTTCATTATATTTTAGAACTACGTTGATGAATTTTTTATTGTCCTCTTCTATAAGATTATAACTTTCTATATAACCTTTTTCAGCTAAAATTTTAAGAACTGACTCAACTACATTTGAATGAAGCAGTTTAGTAGTATCAAGTCTTCTCATAGAAGCGTTTCTTATACGAGTTAGTCCATCCGAAATTAAATCATTTAACATTTAAACTCCTTACCAACTTGCTTTTTTTAGCCCTGGAATAAGTCCTTCGTTAGCCAATTTTCGAAGACATACACGACAAATTCCAAAATCTCTATAAACAGAGTGCGGACGACCGCAAATTTTACATCTTGTATATGCGCGTGAGCTAAATTTTGCAGGGCGATTAGCTTTAGCTATCATTGATTTTTTTGCCATTTTACTTTCCTTTTGCAAAAGGCACGCCAAAAAGTTCCAACAATTTGAATGCCTCTTTATCACTATTTGCAGTTGTTACAATAGTAATATTCATACCATGAGTTTTTAAAATTTTATCATACTCAACTTCAGGAAACATCAATTGTTCATCAAGACCAAAATTATAGTTTCCTCTTCCATCAAATCCGTCTCTACTTAGACCGCGAAAATCTTTCACTCTTGGAAGCGCTATAGAAACAAGTTTGTCTAAAAATACAAACATATTATCTTTTCTCAGCGTTACTTTTATACCTACAGGAAAACCCTCGCGCACTTTAAAACCGGCGATTGATTTTTTAGCATTAGTAATAACTGCTTTTTGTCCTGCTATCAACGAAATGGTGTCAGCCATATTTTGTAATATTTTTTCATCTTTACTTGATTCACCGACACCGACACTGATAACAATCTTATCAAGTTTTGGTATAAGCATAGAATTTTTTATATCAAATTCCTTTACAATAGCAGGTTTAATGCTGTTTTCATACAATTGTTTTAATCTATTCATCTATTAACCCTCAACTAATGCGACATTTGATATATCCATAGGCATCTCTTTATTTATAAAACCGCCCTTTGGATTTTTTTCACTAGGCTTTATAGCTTTTTTAGCTATTTTACAACCCTCGACTATAACTTGTGATTTTTTAGGTAAAACAGACAAAACTTTTCCTATCTTGCCTTTATCATCTCCTGTGATAATTTTTACATCATCACCTTTTTTTATCTTAAATTTTGCCATTATAAAACCTCCGGTGCCAAAGATACAATCTTCATAAATCCGTTGTATCTTACTTCACGACCAACTGGACCAAAAATACGAGTACCAATAAGTTCTTTTTTGCTATCCAAAACAACAGCCGCGTTTTCATCAAATCTAATAAGCGAACCGTTGCCTCTGTGAAGCTCTTTTTTAGTGCGGACAACTACCGCTTTTACTACTTGACCTCTTTTTATTTTACCGTTTGGAAGTGCCTTTTTGACGGAACAAACGATAATATCGCCTACCGTTGCATATCTTCTTTTGCTGCCACCAAGAATTTTGATGCACATAAGCTCTTTTGCGCCACTATTATCAGCGACTGCAAGTCTTGTAAAACTTTGTATCATTATTCAACTCCCGCTTTTAAAACTGCTTTTAGGCGAAATGATTTTTTAGCACTTAGCGGTCTGCACTCGACAGCTGAAATTGTATCGCCTATTTTTACTGCATTTTTTTCATCATGAACAAGATATTTTTTAAATTTTTTAACAAATTTGCGATATCTTGGGTGCATAACGCGTCTTTCTACTAAAATCGTTGCGGTTTTATCACCTGCTTTTTTTACAACTAATCCGTGAATTTCTCTTTTAAATGCCATATCTTACCCCTTATTTAGTTGCATTTATAGCGGTATTGATTTTCGCAATATCTTTTTTTACTATGCTGATCTCTTTTGGATTTGTCAATTGCATAGTTTTCAACTTTTGTTTAAGATTAAACAAAAGCAACTTTTTTTCTTTCAATAAACTATTAAGCTCTTCTACGCTTTTGCCATTTAACTCAGTATATTTCATTTTCGCTTTCCCTTGTTACGATTTTTGTTTTAAATGGTAATTTATGCATAGAGAGTTCAAGTGCTCTGCGAGCTACATCTTCGTTGACGCCTGTCAATTCAAAAATGATTCTGCCCGGTTTTATATTCATTACCCACTCTTCTACGCCTGTTTTACCTTTACCCATACGAGTTTGAAGAGGCTTTTTAGTAAGCGGTTTATCAGGAAATACATTTATCCAAACCTTTGCTTCCCTATTTACATAACGAGTCATTGCAATACGAGCAGCTTCAATTTGGTTTGAATTTATACGTCCGGCTTCAACGGCTTTAATACCGTAATCACCGAAATTTAATTTTATTCCTCTTACTGCATAGCCGCGATTGCGACCTTTCATCATTTTACTATATTTTGTTTTCTTTGGCATTAACATAGTTATCTACCCCTTCTTGATCTGCGTGATTTTTTAGGCGCTTCGTCTGTTTTTTCGGCTTGAATACCTTTTTGTAAAACTTCGCCTTTGAAAATCCATACTTTTACACCGATATTACCGTAAGTAGTATGAGCTTCCGCAAATCCGTAATCAATTTTTGCTCTTAAAGTATGAAGTGGAACACGACCTTCCAAATACCATTCTGTTCTTGCCATTTCAGCTCCGCCGAGTCTGCCTGCAACTGAAATTTTAATACCTTTTGCACCTGCTTTTTGCGCACTTTGAATTACTTTTTTCATAGCACGTCTGAAAGCTACACGTTTTTCAAGTTGCATAGCAACATTTTCGGCTGCAAGTTGAGCTGAACTTCCAGGTCTTCTTTCTTCTTTTATATTTATAGTTACATCTTTTTTTAATAGAGCAACAACTTCATTTTTTAGGTTTTCTATTTCGCTACCTTTTTTACCGATAATTACACCAGGCCTTGCAGCAACTATTGTTACGCGAAGTTTTTTTGCAGTTCTTTCAATCAAAATTTGATTGATTCCGGCATAATAAAGTTTTGCTTTTAAAAATTTGCGAATTTTATAATCTTCGCTTATATTTTCAGGAATAGCTGATTTTACAGGAAACCATCTTGATTCCCAGTTTCTATTTATACCTAATCTTAGGCCGATTGGATTAACTTTTTGTCCCATAATTACGCTTCCTTACTTGGTTTTGAAACTTCAACCATAATATGTGAGGTTGGTTTTCTTATTCTGCTTGCAGTACCTCTTGCACGCGGTCTAAATCTTTTTAATACAGGACCCGCGTCAACTCGGCAACTTTTTACAATAACTTCATTTGGTTCAAAACCGCCATTTGCAACTGCACTTAAAATTGCATTTGCTATATATTTTGCACCGCGATTCGGTGTAAATTCCAAAGTAGCAAGTGCAAATTCAGCATTCATTCCTTGAATTTCTTTTGCAATAAGCCTTGTTTTTGTCGGTGAAAGACGGACAAATTTTATAGTTGATTTACTCATATTTTATCCTTATTTACCGATTTTCTTTTGAACAGAGCCACGGTGGCCTTTAAAAGTTCTTGTTGGAGCAAACTCACCTAATTTATAACCTATATGATGTTCTGTCACATAGACAGGAATAAAACTTTTTCCATTATGAACATTAAATGTCAAACCTATCATTTCAGGAGTTATGGTACTTCTTCTTGACCAAGTCTTAATAGGTTTATTGTCTTTTGCTTTTTTAGCGGCAATGACTTTTTTTATTATATATTCATCTACAAATGGACCTTTTTTAAGAGACCTTGCCATTATTTACCTTTCTTTCTTGAAATTATAAGCTTATCACTTGCCTTTTTATGACGAGTTTTTAAGCCTTTTGTCGGTTGACCCCATGGAGTTACAGGTTGTCTTCCAGGACCAGTTTTACCTTCACCACCACCGTGTGGGTGATCTACAGGGTTCATAGCGCTTCCTCTGGTTTGCGGACGAACACCTAAATATCTATTGCGTCCTGCTTTGCCAAGCGAGATATTAGCCCACTCTTCATTTCCGACAACGCCTATTGTAGCCATACATTCACCAAGCACTTTTCTCATCTCTCCGCTTGGTAAACGCAAAATGACATATTTTTCTTCTCTACCCATAAGTTGAGCGTAACCACCTGCTGATCTTGCTAATTGTGCACCTTTACCTGGTTTTAGCTCAATTGCGTGAATAATTGTTCCAACAGGAATGTTTTTAATTTTCATTGCATTGCCCGGTTTTATATCAAGTCCGCTTTCGGCAGAACTGATTACATCGCCTACATTTAATTCATTTGGTTGTATGATATATCTTTTCTCGCCGTCAGCATAATTTAAAAGTGCAATTCTGCAATTTCTATTCGGATCATATTCTATTGCTTCTACTTTTGCGGGAATTCCAAATTTTGTGCGTTTAAAATCTATAATTCTGTATAGTTTTTTTGCACCGGCTTCTTTATGTCTACTTGTGATTCTACCATTATTATTTCTACCCAAACTAGCAGGAATTTTAACAAGAAGCGATTTTACACTTGCTTTTGCAGTAATATCATCACTGCTTAATCCTGTCATATATCTTCTGCTTTTAGTGTAAGGTTTATATGATTTTATTGCCATCTTATGCCCCCACGTTTTCTAGGCTAACGCCTTCAGGAAGCTTAACATAAAATTTCTTGAAATTATCTCTAACGCCAAGTCTTCCTCTAAATCTTTTTACTTTACCGTCAATTCTTAACGAATTTATTTTTAACGGAGTAAAACCGAAATACTCTTTTAAAACAGCTTTTAGGCTTGTCTTTGTCATTTTTGGGCTAGTTTGGATGACGACCATACCGCCTTCTTGCAAATTAAGAGTTTTTTCCGTATAAAGAATTGTTTTGATATCAGTTATATCTGCCATTTTAGCCCTCTTTCACTATTGATTGTAGTGCTGACGTTTCAATGATAACAGCACTATAAACTGCAACCAAATATGCATTTAGCTCATTTATATCTATAACATAGCAGTTATTTAGATTTCTATAAGCAAGAAGTGTTGCACTATCCAACTCGTTTTTAACTATCAAAGCATCTCTAACGCCCAAATTTTTTATAAATTTTGCAGCATCTTTTGTTTTTCCGCTTGAAATTTCAAGACTGTCAACTGCAAAAATTTTATCGTTTTGCGCTTTTTCATTTAACGCAAATTCCAATGCTAGACGTTTTTGTTTTTTATTTACTTTTTGAAAATAATTTCTATTATTTGTAGGTCCAAAAGCAACAGCACCGCCAACCCAAACGTTTGTTCTAGTTGAACCTGCTCTAGCTCCGCCTCTACCTTTTTGACGCCATGGTTTTTTGCCGCCGCCGCTTACCTCAGATCTTCCTTTTGTATTTGCAGTATTTGCACGAAGCGAAGCAAGATAAGATTTGACATACAAATATAAATTATGCGGATTTACATCGGCAAAATTTGCAGGAAGTTCAAGCTCGCTTGCTTTTTCTAATTTTTCATTAAGCACTTTTACTTTACTCATTTTACTATCCTTATTCTTCCCATTGCTCCATTAAATCCGGCAACTGCGCCTTTTAAAACCAAAATTCTATTTTCGGCATCAAATTTCACAATTTCATTTTTTACGGTAACTTTTACATTTCCCATATGTCCTGCCATTCTCATACCAGGTTGCACGCGTCCAGGCCATTCGCAATTACCGATTGAACCGTGTCTTCTGTGAAATCTTGAACCGTGAGATTTTGGACCGCCTGCAAAACCGTGTCGTTTCATAACGCCTTGATAGCCTCTACCTTTTGAAGTAAAACTGCTCTTTACAAATTTTGCGTTATTAAAAATTTCTATACTTTGATCACCGACTTCTGCGTTTTCTACACATAAAGTTGCGAATTTATTAAATTCTTTGCTTAGGTTATATTTTTTTTGAATTCCGGCAATAGCTTTATTGAAAGCTTTTCCGTTTGCATAAGCTACAACCGCTTTTCCATCATTTACCTCACAAATTTTTGCATTTACAACGCGCAAAAGTGTAACAGGAATGCTTGGATTATCAATGGTTCTGCTCATGCCGATTTTTTCTACGATATATTCCATAACTCACCCCTTATTTGCCCATCGCACGAACTTCGACATTAACCTCTGGTGCTAAGTCAAGTTTTGTTAGCGAATCAACTGTTTCAGGTGTTGCCGCTACGATATCAAGCATTCTGCCATGGATTTTCATCTCAAATTGTTCTCTTGAGTCTTTATTTATGTGTGGAGATTTTAAGACTGTGTAGCGCTTAACCTTCGTAGGCATCGGAACCGGACCTCTCACATCGGCACCTGTTCTTTTGACAGCTTCTACAATTGCTGCAACTGTGCGATCTAAAACTCTGTGGTCATAAGCTTTCAGCTTCAACCTAATTTTTTGCATCTTTTTTCCTTTAAAAAAGAACTTGTCGCAAACGTGCGACCTTTTATCAAAATAAAAGACCGCAATTATATAAAAACGGCGTTTCTTTGTCAATAAATTTGCGAAAATTTTACACTTTATTTCCTTTTTATAAGGAAATATTTAAATTTTTGAAATTATATTTTAATCAAAAAAATATTTTAAATAACATAAAAATTATGCAAAATATATAACGCATAAAAAATATTTTTTTAAATATCAAATTAAAAATACGTTTAAAATTCTTCAAAATTTGATTATTTTTTTATAAAATTTAAAATATACAACTAAAAATTTAACTAATCAAGTAAAACTTTAAAATCTTTTGCATCAAAAAGCAGCAGTTTGGGATCTTTTATATTTAAAAGCTCTTCACTAAATCCGCTGTAACTAAAAAGCACGCGAAAATTCGGTGAAATTTCTGCTTTTTGACATTTAAAATCAAGTAAATTCAAAACATTTTTACAAATTTTGCGGTTTTTATATTTACACTCGCCCACCACACAAAAATTTTCAACTCTAGCATAAATATCAATTTCGATTTCTTTATTCCAAAAGCTTGAAACAACGCTATTAGGGAGATTAAAATATTTTGCAATCAATTCGCGCGACAGTATTTCAAAACCGAAACTCGCATAATTTTCAAAGTCATTTTTTATCTTTTCAAGCACAACCGAAAATTTGCCGTTTTTCAAAAGCGTAATATCTGGTTCAATGAATCTAAACCAAAAACGCGCAAAATTACTCTTAAATTTCACTTTATCGCTTATTTTATATCTGCGAAGTTCACGCGGAAGTTTTTCGTTTTTTCGTGTTTTTTTTAGCGGTTTTTCGTGGCTTGGCTCGATTTTAAGAAACTGCGCTTTTATAAGCTCGTCCAAAACTATTTTGGCTTTAAATCTTGGCAAAATTTTAGTAATTCCTATTTTTTTACGATCGCTTTTTGCAAATTTCATAAGTGCTTTTTTTATTTCAATTTGATACAAACTATTGAAATTAAACATTCTTTCAAAATGTTCGAATTTTAATAAAATTTCAAATTTTATAGCTTCAAAAATATCATCATAATGGAAATTTATTGGAATTTCATCAAATACAAAATGAAATTTTAAAAGTTCGGAAATATCCAAATACTCAAAACTTTTCGCTGTATCCTTTAAAACAAAAATTTTACGCCTCCAAAAATTTAATCTAATTTTACCAAAACGGGCTATAATTTGCAAAGGAGCGCGATATGGAAATAGAAAAAATCAGACAGAATATAATTTTAAAAGAGGGTATAAAATATTTTGATTGGACAGCCGGCGGACTTGGTTTTTATGAGATTGAAGATGAAATTTTAAGAATAATGAAAACCTATTCGAACACGCATTCGTTGGTTAGCTCAAATTCCATAAAAACAACAGATTACTATGAGAATGCCGTAAAAAAAATGAAAGAAATTTTAGGTGTAAATAAGGATTTTTCACTTATTGCATGCGGCTTTGGCGCTACATGGGCAATAAAAAGATTTGAAGAAATTTTAGGACTTTATATACCGCCTGCGACTCGAGCAAGGCTTGATTTGCAAAATTTTAAAAACTTGCCGCTTGTAATAATTTCGCCTTTTGAGCACCATTCTGTAGAAGTCAGCTTGAGACTTGGACTTTGTGAAGTCGTGCGAATTCCGCTAAACAAAAATGGGCTTTTTGATTTTGATTTTTTTGAAAAAGTCCTTGAAAATGCGCGCGGACGCGAAATTATCGGTATTTTTAACGTGGCTTCAAATATCAGCGGAATCATAAACGACTATCAAAAAATATATTTGATGATAAAAATGTACGGTGGAATCGTGGCGTTGGACGGCTCGACTTACATCACTCACGGAAAAATTGATGCAAATTTTTATGACACACTTTTTATATCCACACATAAATTTCTTGGCGGAATTGGAGCTCCAGGAATTTTAATAATTAAGAATTCACTCTTCAAAAGCAATCTGCCTACATTTGCAGGTGGTGGAAATGTAAATTATGTAAGTAGAACGTCGCAAGATTTCAAGGTGCAGAAAGAAGAGCTTGAAACACCTGGAACCCCTGCAATTTTAGGCGCTATAAAAGCCTATTTAGCACTTAAACTTTGGCACGATGTCGGAGAGAATTTTATCCAAAAAACAGAAAATGAATTGGCGGAACATTTTTTAAACGAAGTAAGTAAGATAAAAGAGCTTAAAATTTACGGAAATTTAAATGTTAAACGCGCGCCGATTTTTTCATTTAACGTAAACGGTTTTAATCCTTATGATTTCGCTTCAATTTTAAGTCATAATTTTGAAATACAAACGCGTGCCGGATGTATGTGTGCAGGACCTTATGCACGCGATTTACTTGGTTTAACCGACGATGAAAAAATTTCAAGACCCGGCTTTGTTCGGGTTAGCTTTAATTTTACTCAGGAGCTAGCCGATATAGATTTTTTAATCGCCGCAATCAAAGAAATCATAAAAAATAAAGAAAAATTCAACCCGAATTATTTGGTAAAAAGCTGCTGCGGCTGATGATTCGAAATTTTTAAAAATATGTCAAATCAATCATTTTAGATAAAAATTTATTTTGCCATTCTCATTTCAGCTATTTTATTGGTTAAATCATCTTTTGTAATTTTTGTTTTACATTGTAAAATTTGCTTTATTTCTTCTATATCTAAGTTTTCAAGCATATATTTTTCTAAATTTTCCTTAATATGTGGAATTTCATCGAAACAGTTAAAAATAACCTGATTATCCAAAAACTCTCTTAATGATTTTCTAAAAAATATTTCATCACGAAATTTATTTGATATTTTCTTATCATATTCATTATTAAAATTTATATTATCCTCTATAATTTCTTTTGAAATACCAACAATAAAAGCAAATTTTATACAACATATTTCATTTTCACTAAAATTATTGTTATATAAAAAATTTACTTGTTCAAAAGTTAAGTTGTTTTCTAAATCAATTCTAATTCTTTGCATTTTTTCAGGTGTGAAATTTGGATTTGAATAAAATCTTAGTTTATCTATTTTTAAATGATTTCTCACACCCAATTCAATTTGTTCGATTTGTTTGCTAGAAAATAAACCCGTTTTAGATACATATTTAAGTAATTTTTCTTCTTCGCTTAAAAAAATATCAATGAAAATGTCAAAAAGCATAAAAAATCCTTTAAATAGGTTAAAAATTAAAATAATTATAGTATTCAATATAATCAACTGGTGGGCCTGATAAGACTTGAACTTATGACCTCACCCTTATCAGGGGTGCACTCTAACCGGCTGAGCTACAGGCCCTCTTTATATATCTTTTTGTTATAGATTTTCTATTTTTATTAAAGCGTAAAGCTTAATTTTTAGAAAATCAGAATAAAATAATAAATGGTGGAGAATAGCGGGATCGAACCGCTGACCTCCTGCGTGCAAAGCAGGCGCTCTCCCAGCTGAGCTAATTCCCCGATGTTTACATAATATCTGATTATTTTATTGTATTTTAATTATCGGTTATTTTAAGAAGATTATTATTCTTATAAGTTTCATTATTTTTATTATATTTTCGGTTTTTGTCTGTTTATTTATTGATTTGTTTTTTTATTTATCTGTCTGTTTCGTTACTGATAAAAACAATCGGGATTATATATGTTTTTATTTTTAATTTTAATTTGCTCTTTTTAAATTATTCAATCTCTGAAAACTAAACAAGGATGATTGAGATTTATGATGAATATCTTGTGAGAGAATATTCATTTGTACTCTAGAAAGGAGGTGATCCAACCGCAGGTTCTCCTACGGTTACCTTGTTACGACTTCACCCCAGTCGCTGATTCCACTGTGGAGGGTAGCAAATTTTGCATCCCCGCTTCGAGTGAAATCAACTCCCATGGTGTGACGGGCGGTGAGTACAAGACCCGGGAACGTATTCACCGTAGCATGGCTGATCTACGATTACTAGCGATTCCGGCTTCATGGAGTCGAGTTGCAGACTCCAATCCGAACTGGGACATATTTTATAGATTTGCTCCATCTTGCGATATTGCATCTCATTGTATATGTCATTGTAGCACGTGTGTCGCCCCGGACATAAGGGCCATGATGACTTGACGTCGTCCACACCTTCCTCCTCCTTACGAAGGCAGTCTATTTAGAGAACTCAGCCTAACTGTTAGCAACTAAATACGTGGGTTGCGCTCGTTGCGGGACTTAACCCAACATCTCACGACACGAGCTGACGACAGCCGTGCAGCACCTGTCTTAACATTTCTGCAAGCAGACACTCTTCCATCTCTGGATGATTTGTTAGATATCAAGTCCGGGTAAGGTTCTTCGCGTATCTTCGAATTAAACCACATGCTCCACCGCTTGTGCGGGTCCCCGTCTATTCCTTTGAGTTTTAATCTTGCGACCGTACTCC
>QWCE01003675.1_pt1 | contig 16500 bp, 13 predicted proteins | sample 1972531 | NCBI WGS metagenome assembly QWCE01 (sample SAMN09866716, study PRJNA288562) | Human gut metagenome isolate term4_stool, whole genome shotgun sequencing... | reverse complement strand
CGACCTCACTCTGCTAATGACCTTTTATCTCCCATTCAATTTGAAGATCTTTTTTGATTCTTTTCTCTTCTTCTGTCTACTTTATTGACTATGGTCCACAGCTGGAAAACGAGAAAGCAAAACTGGAAACCAGACTGCACGAACTAAAGCTGCTGGAACCGCTTCAATATGAAGACGTGGCATACCTGCATACCCAGTGGAAAGAGTTAAAACGAAATACCGAAGAGTTCCGCACGTTCATTCAGCAGTTTGTGAAAGCGATTCACGTGAGACCCTATGATTTTGACATTGTGCTGGATATGGGATTTGGTGTGGTAGAGTTGACAGAGACCATTCCCATGCGGCGAGGCGAACTGTACGAAATGTTTGATTCCAAGGTAAAGGAGCAGAAAAGATGTTTGAAAAATCAAAAGGCAGATACCTGACACGGGGCGTAGATGCGGAGATACCGATTGCACTGCAAGTGATGATGTGGCAGGCTGTTGATCAGATGCCCGAACCGAAAGACTACCTGCAGGTGTTTCGGCTCAGCGAGGAGAACGGTTTGCAGATCGTGCATCATACCTCAGAGCAGCCACAGTTTGAGATGACGTACATTGCGGAGACAGAAAAGCCGGTCACAGCAAAAGTGTACATCATCGATGATGGGAAGCACTGCACCATGCTGTTGGCGGAAGAGTACTAATGAACCGATACAAGCAAACCAATACAAGCGACTAATACGAGCGAACCAATACGAGCGATCCAACAAAAAAATCCAAGCCATACGCATGACTTGGATTTTTTTTACTGCCCGACGAACCGCAGCACAAGCGAAAAGCGAATCCGCTGAGGCGTGCGGTGCTGCACCGGGATAAAAGGATTACCCGCATTTTTTTACTGCAGTTCTTCCTCTGGTGAGAGAAATGGGAAAACGAGAAATTTCTGTTCCTTTACAAACGCTCTGCCCTCCGGTGTGTCCTTGACAAAGAAAAGAAGCGTATCACATAACGGATTGATGTTGTTGATGTGCTTATCGATCCTGCCGTTTTGATTCAGGTAAATCGCTTTGTTGTACTGCGGGATCACTGCTAAGATCACATCGGCATTTCTTTTTTTGATTTTTTGGCACAGTTTGCGGAGCATGTTGATTCTGCTCCAGGTCAGGGACTTCTGTTTTTCCTTGCTTTCGATCCTCGCCAGCGCGTCCAGTGCTTCCACCGCAGGAAGCTTTGCAATGCAGGTGATGACCGGACCGCCATACGTGGTCAGCGTATAGTGATTGGAGAGAAGCACGTCCATGTCCTCTTTCTCTGCATCGATCTCATAAGTTTCTATGATCCGGCTTGCCACAGCAGCAGTCAGCCGTTCTTTCTCCTGATACAATCCATACGCTGAAAGATGGTCGATCAGCATTTTCCGCATCCGGCTGTACTTGGGAAATGCTACATTGCGATACAGGATCGACTGGGAAGCATCGTGCTGAATGTCATCATAAATGGCATCCATTGTAAAGACAGAAAGGTCTTCCTTCCGGACAACCATATGTTCATAGAAATACACAGCCATCGCTTCCAGAACGTCTTCTTCCTCATACCTGGGTTTTGGTCCTCTTTTTTTGCCGCTCATACAGACTGCTCCTCTTCGATGGAATGGAAATGGGACTGCACCCGATTTTTCGATTCCTCATTTTTACATAATATCACAAGCGTGTCCACGTCAAAGGAGAGAAAGAGGATGTCCTGCGGAAACTTTTCCTTTAGCTTGCGGGAGAGATAGTAAAAGTGTGCGTTTTTCTTGTCGGTCGTGCTGCTGATCTTGCTTCGCAGCCGAACAAACAGCCAGGATGCGTTGGATACCCTGGAAAGTGTTGTCCCCTCTGCCAGAAGCTCCAGTGACATCTTGTCATACTTTCCGACAAAGGCGTACAAGTACGGCTGGATCTTCTTCTTTCCGCTCTCAACGCCCAGCTCTTCCCGCATTTTGCGAATGAAGTGACGCTGTTCCGGTACTTTCTTTCCACGCTCTGTATACCATTTCTCAAAAAGCTGATACAACTGCGGAAAGGTTTCCGGAACATTTTTGCCGTCTCTGATCTGTACAGTGATCAAATCCGCACAGTCTTGAAAGATTTCCTCCCATGGATACTGATAATTCGACATTTTTTTCCCCTCATCTCAAGATTCTACGTTCTGCACAATAGAATAATGCTAATACAACCAAAAATATATCGAGTTGCACAAATGAACATTTTTGCTGTGATCTTTTACAAAATATATGCCCATTGAGATCAATCCCTCAAAAGCACGCTCTGAAAAATAGTAAAGTAATGATACAGCATTTTCCGATACTCATTATAGCAGATTCTTTCTAAAAAATCAAGTGTACTTTACGAGAGCATTTTGTCCATAGACATCCCTGGGAAGAATGCTGTTATCCAGAAATACAAAACAAAAAAGAACGCATTTTCGACAAGAAGAAAGTAGATAATGATTTGAGAAATTAAAAAACGCACAACTGACTTTTGAAGCAGCTGGAAGCCATAGGGTTCCTAAGCCGAGAATCCGCTCTTTGATAAATAGAAAACTAAAAGCGGCGTAAATACGTTGAATATATATATGATTAGCACTATAAAGCAAGAAAATACGACCTATTGACAGAATTGATTAGACTTGCTATAATAAAATGCAGAGAGCAAAACGCTTTTCGAAAATGATTTTTGAGTCCCTTTACTGGGAGAAAGGAATATATTATGAAACAGAATTTAAACGAATTTCTAGCATCCGTAAACGCACACGCCTATACACCAGATAAGAGTCTTGCGGGATGCTTCATCATTACGAACACTGTTAACAGTCGCAGATTCCGTTTTAGTCATTCCCACTGACGGTACTTCAAAGTGCAGCATAACATTTCGTTCTGGAGGATACGTGTATGACAGCTGCTTAACTGAAAAACTAATTGAGATGAGTGGCGTAGAAGTTCCTGAAGGAAAGTCACGCAAAATCGGAATTTTTACGACGAACCAACTGGAAGACGGCTCAATTTACGCAGAGGTAAAGTTTAATTGATGAATGGAGGATGAATTCATGAACGTGACACTATATGATGAAACAGACCTACTTGAGAGCGGGACATATGAAGCTCAACTGATAGCCGTCTTCGAATATGCCAAGGGTGAAGTTTGCCTCAAGTTTCAACTATCCAGCATGGATCACACGATCTTTCTGAAATTTGTAACACTGGAGGATCTTGGAAAACACCCGTGGAGCAACATCTTTCGGGCGATAAACACCACCGATACAGATGATCTTCTGAATCACACTTTTCGACTGGAAATCTCTACAGTGACATCCAAGAGGAGCGGCACTCGCTTCAGTAACGTAAAGCGGATTGAACTGCTAAAGTAAAAAAAGTAAAATAGACAAACGGGGTGAGGCGATACCAGCTTATCGCTTCACCTTTTGTTTGAGAAAGGACGTATAACATCATGATCGAGTTTGCCCCGATTCCCGTCGGGTTCGAGTTGGAGCGGTTCGGAAGTGCATCTATCGACCTTCATGAATGGATGCGTCTGCGGAAGTACGCATTGGAATTTGTGGTTGGAAAAGGTGTAAATGCAACCAGCTTCACCGTGCTGCACACCGAAGCAGGATTCGCAGACCTTGCCAGCCATACACAGGTAAAATGGCTGGCAGACCACTTTGAGCTTCTCTGTGTTGCGGCGGATGAAAAACACCGGCACTTTCTGGACATACAATATGAGGGCGTAATTCATCGGATCCCGTTTGAAGCACTTCTGCCGGACAAGATCTGTGCGACACTGTTCCGCATCGGCGTTGCGGTGGATCGTACTTTCGGAGCTTATGAAGCGATGAGCATGTACCTGCAGGCTGCTGTGGCAGCATTACCGGTAGAGGATGCCCGACAGGTTCTGGGATGGAAGGACAGCAATACACTGCACTGGTGCGGTGCAGCTCACAGCCCGCCTGTGCTGCGGGCACATCTGGAGATGTCACCGGAGGATTACCTTGCAGAACTGAACCGTCTGATACTCCCTATGTCGTCACTGCAGTTTGTGCTTTGTGCAGCAGCGGCATCCACACTGATGGCATATCTGAAAATTACGGAAAAGATTCCAGCGGATTGTTTTGCTGTATCGCTGGTAGGGACATCCTCGACTGGAAAGACAACTGCTTTAAAGCTTGCAGCATCGCTGTACAGCTCTCCGGAAGATGAAAATGTGTTTACCGCTTTCTATGGTACAGCCAATGCTTTGAATCGTATGTTGGGAAAACATCATGGTGTACCCATTGCTTACGATGAGAGTACAATTCGCAATTCCATTCGCATTTCCGATTTCATATATGCTTTTACCCAGGGACGGGAAAAGCTTCGTCTGGACAGCAATGCCCAGTTAAAATACAGGAACAGCTGGGCGTGTACTGCGTTGTTCAGCTCAGAAACTTACCTTGTGAATGCCGAACGAGACAACTTAGGAATTATTGCTCGAGTGATCACACTGGATGGACTGACCTACACAGTAGATGGTACCCATTCGGAACAAATCAAGGCATTTACAGGCAAAAACTACGGATATGTGGGTTCTCTGCTGGCAGAGCATCTTCTTGCATCAGACAGTGCGGAGATCTTACAGCAGTTTCAAGACGTGCGTGAAGAACTGCTGGAACTGTTTCCGGAAACATGCAGCCTTTCGGAACGGCTTGCTATGAACTACGCCATGATCGTAACAACATCTGTGATGTTGAGTACACTGGGCATTCAGACCAATACGGAGATCCTAAAGCAGATGTGCGTGCTCCTGCACGGTGAGATCACTGAAGAGGCACATCCGGGCAAAAACCTGGTATGCCGTATCTTCAATTATATCTCCTGCAGCTACAAGCAGTTAGCGGGTATCAAATGGACACTGGATCGGAAAAAGAAGCCGATAAAGGTGGAGATTTTGGAGTCCACCTTTGAACAGATTCTGGAACAGATCGGAGCCACCGATAAAAAAACCGCAGTTCGTGTTCTTCTGGATGAAGGATACTTGGTCACACCGGAGAAAAACCGCATTAAGGCAAAGATCAGCATCGACGGCGTTGTCAGCTACGGCTACCGGTTTTGCTATCCGAAGATCGATGAAGCCTTTGGTCCGGTGAATGATGCCGTTTACACTTACAAAAGGCAGAGCCTGGGACCGATGCAGATAATGGAGGAAAGAGAAGCTGCCTATGGAAGAGATTACCAGATTACAGATCAGCCGAAACCGATTGAGGGAAAGCTTTTTTTACTATGACGGCTGTGATACAGAAAAACAAAAAGCTTCCGAGGCAGAGGCTGCCAACGATCGCATGATCGATCTGGCGGCTGATGTTCTCGTTGCGATTCTGATGGAGGAGCGTGCATCATGAGATACTGGGTCATACGACCGCCGCCGGAGTGCGGTTGGAGCGGCAAGAACAAACAGAAGGGAAAGGGATTTTACAATGAATACATCCAAAAAGACGCAGCTTGCACTTGTCTATATTCGCTATAGTTCACATGCCCAGGACAACGGCAATAGTCCGGCAGCACAGATGACGTGTGCGGAGAATTACACAGAAGCACATCAGATGACCATTGAACAGATCTATCACGATTACGCCAAGACTGGCAGAAACACCAATCGGGAAGGCTACCAGCAAATGAAGAATGATATCCTGTCCGGAAAAGTACAGGCAAAGATCGTTGTGGTAAGAGCACTGGACCGGCTCCACAGAAACACCGGGAATCAGATCGAAGACCTGAAATGGATGGAAGCACATGGGATCCGGCTGATCGCTGTGAATGACAGCGTTGATACGGCATCTGAGGACTACAGCAAGTTTGCCACCATCGTAAAGGCGGCAGCGGCAGAGGAAACATCAGACAACATTTCTAAAAACACCAGAGCTGCACTGCTGGAAAGTGCCAGACAGTGCCGTCATCTGGGCGGCGTTCCACCCATCGGCTATACAGTCAATGAGGCTGGACTCTATGAGATCGATCCTCTGACAGCACCGATCGTTCGTGACATCTATACCCTTTACAGCAGCGGCATGGGATACAGCTACATCAAAAAGCATCTGAAAGAAAAGGGATACAAAACCACTGGCGGCAACGATTTTTCAGACACCGCCATCCACACCATCCTGACGAACCAGAAATACAAGGGTACTTACACCTACGACCGCACAGCTGCCAAGGACAGCGACGGACACCGAAACTCCCACAAGATCAAGCCGGATCCCATAGAGATCCCGGACGGGATGCCGGCGATCATCGAGCCGGCACGCTTCGACAAGGTCCAGGAGAAGCTGGCACAGAACCGCCGGCGGACAGCCAGAAGAACCGGCAAGAACTACTACTCCCTCAACGGCTTCACACGCTGTTCGAAGTGCGGCAAGCCGTTCTCCGGCAACGTCAACCACAGCAACGGGCACAAGTACCTGCAGTACCGAAGGAGCTGTGACTGCGGCATCCCCAGTGTGCGGGCAGACCAGCTGGCACCGTTTGTGTTTCACGCAGTGAAGAACTGTCTCTTTCAGCCAGCCAACCAGCCAAAGATCATCGAGGCAGTCAATCAGAAGCTTTCTCTCCGAAAACTGATGCAGAGCGGAGAGACCAACACCATACAAAATCGGATCAACGGACTGGAAAAGGCAAACGCCAATCTGATGGCATACCTGGAACAGGGACGTGCTACCGAAACCATCCTGCGTTCCGTTGAGAAAAACGAACAGGAACTTCAGCAGCTGAAACAGCAGCTGGATGCTTTGGACAATCCGATCTCTGCGGTGGATGATGCAACATACCGGGAGATCGTTCAAAAGTTTACAAACTACATGTGTACTGAAAAATCGCCGGAGGCAGCTGCACTGAAAGCGGCTGTGCTCCGGGACATTCAGATCGGCAAAGAAACCATCACCGTGAACTTTCAGCACGGTGTTCTCATAGATGAAGAAACAAAAGCATACTTCGACGATAATAGAAAGGAACGGGCATCATGACATATCAATTTGAAAATCCCATTGCGTGTACCGAAGCACTGGTGACCGCAATTGAGAAATTGAACGACTTTGAACAATATACGCTGACAATTCTGGGAATCGACCAGAATGGCTGTTACACCAACAAGGGAACCGTGACGATCAACGAAGAAGAGCTGCAGCCGCTTCTGCAGGAGAAAGAACTTTCCTTTCCGAAAGGCATCATCGGACAAAGAGTCAAGATCATCTCTCATGAGAAGCTGCGGCAGGAACAGGCGAAGGCAGCACTTTTCCAGCAGCTTGCAGAAGACGGCGAAGAAATCAACGTGGAATTTTGAAAGGGGCTATTTTTATGAAGCAGATTTTTGTACTTACTTATAACTATGCCAACAAGAAACTGGCACAGATGGCAATTGCTTGTGTCATCCGATGCAGAAGCACCCATGGAAAGCAGCTGCGTGTCCGGGACATCATTGAAATGAACCGTCCCGGACTATACCAGCAGTTGTCCCGTGGAGATAAGTGCAGAGTGGGCAGAGCCGTCAGCAAGCTGTACAACCAGGGAATGCTGCCGCATCTGACAAGAGGAAAGAAGAAGGGTTCAACCAATACGTACTTCTGCTAAGTAACGGAAAGAACAGGTCACAATGAGAAAGCTCCGGATCGTCCTAAGTGGCGGGAAAATCCGGAGCTTTTTGTGTATGAAAAAGTTGCTTTTTCCCCTCTGCTGTGGTATAATAAAGGTAAAGAAATTGAAAACATGACAAGGAGGGAAATGCAATGGGTGTTTACTTGAATCCGGGAAATGTCGATTTCCAAGAGGTGCTGAATTCCAAGATCTATGTGGATAAGTCAGAGTTGATTCAGTATACAAACAGCGTTTTACGGACTACACAAAAATATATCTGCGTCAGCCGTCCACGAAGATTTGGGAAGTCTATGGCGGCGAATATGCTGACGGCTTACTACAGCCGTGGCTGTGATTCCAGAGAAATGTTTCAAGGGCTGAAAATTGCAAAGCATACGGGATTTGAAGAGCATCTGAATCAATACAATGTCATCCACTTAAATATGCGGGATTACTTGACGGAATCGGAAAATATGAAACAGCTGATTCAATTTGTTGAGGAAGATTTGCTGGATGAACTGCAGCAGGAATTTGCAGATCTCAGAATGCCACGGCGAAGAACTCTGGTCAAGGTACTGGAACAGGCGTTTGCACAGTACAAAATTCCGTTTGTCTTTATCATCGACGAATGGGACTGCATTTTTCGAGTGCATAAAAGTGATGCGGCATCGCAGAAAACTTATCTGGATTTTTTACGCAACCTGTTAAAGGACAAGAGTTACATTGCCCTTGCCTACATGACAGGCATCTTACCCATCAAGAAATACGGAGAGCACTCTGCCATCAATGCTTTTTACGAATACTCCATGACGGATGCCTCTCCCATTGAAGAGTTTACCGGCTTTACAGAACAGGAAGTTCGCCGACTGTGTGAACAATACCAGATGCCGTTTACAGAGACAAAGAAGTGGTATGACGGATACTGTGTAGACGGCGTTTCGATCTACAATCCGAAGTCCGTGGTAGAAGCTATGCTCCGTGGAAAATTCAGCAACTACTGGACAAAGACAGAAACCTACGAAGCATTGAAAGTGTACATTGACCTGAATCAGGACGGACTTCGTGACAAGATCGTACAGATGATCGCAGGCGAAAAAGTCCCTGTGAATCCGGATAAGTTCCAGAATGACATGACTACATTCCACAGTGCAGACGATGTTCTTACGCTGCTAGTGCATCTGGGATACCTGACCTATGATGAACAGAACCGTGTGGTATGGATTCCGAACGGAGAAGTGCGGCAGGAGTTCATCAACTCCATTGAAGACGGCGGTTGGGAGCCAGTTGTACAGGCGATCCGTTCCTCGGAGCGGCTGCTGCAAGCAACCCTTTCCGGCGATGCGGAAACGGTTGCAGAACTGATCGAACAAGCACATCAGGCAAACGCATCGATTTTGAAATACAACGATGAAAACGCCCTGTCCTGCGTGATCTCTCTGGCATACTACTCTGCCCAGAAGAATTATACCCTACACCGGGAAATGCCGGCTGGAAAAGGCTTTGCAGATATTGTGTTTGAGCCGAATCGAAACTGCGATTTGCCTGCTCTGATCGTTGAGCTAAAGTGGGGACATTCTGCAGAAGAGGCAGTGGAACAGATCAAGCGGAAGGATTATCTGGATTGCCTGAAGAATTATACCGGCGAGGTTCTTTTGGTTGGTGTGAATTATGATAAGGAAAAGCGGCATACTTGCCGGATTGAACGGGTGAAGATATAAGGCAGCCACTTCAAAAACAGACATAGAACAAACCTCCTCCTCTCCAGCTTCCAAAAATTGAACGAAATCTCAAAAAATCCTCTGTTTTTCTTGACAAAGAACACTCGATCATGTTATAATAGATCTATCAAAAATATGTGATATATTTGAAAACGAAGGAGGCATATTATGAAGAAACAATGGAAACGGCTGGCGGCCCTTTCGTCGGCAGCAGTCATGGCGGCGGGAACGCTGCTGTACTTCCCGACCGACACCCTGCAAAATATCTCGTGGGGGATCACGGCGAGTGCGGAGGAAACAGGTGCAGTGACGTGGAACGAAGACAACCTGACCTGGACACTGGATGCTGAGGGCACACTAACCATCAGCGGCTCAGGGGCGATGAAGGATTACGCTTACAATACTAACAATAGCCCTGCATACAACAATAGCAACATAAAAAAAGTTGTGATTGAAGATGGCGTTACAAGCATCGGAGAGTATGCGTTTCAGAGTTGCACCGGTTTAACCAGCATCAAAATTCCGAAAAGTGTCACAAACATCGGAGAGTGTGCATTTTATAGATGCACTGACTTAAAAAGCATTGAAATTCCGGATAGTGTCACAAGCATCGGAAATTATGCGTTTTCCGATTGCACCAGCTTGACAAGCATCACCATTCCAAGTAGTGTCAAAAGCATCGGAAATGGTGTATTTAGTAAATGCAACAAGCTGACCGTATACCTTGAAAACGGCTCTGCGCTGACAAGCGAAAGCCTCGGCGTAGATGCAAGCAAAATCAGAACCTACTGGAACGAAGACAGCCTGACCTGGACACTGGACGCTGAGGGCACACTGACCATCAGTGGAACAGGGGCGATGAAGGATTACTTTCACGATAGCCCTGCAACCCAGAAGAAAGACATTGTAAAAAAAGTTGTGATTGAAGAAGGCGTTACAAGCATCGGAGATTATGCGTTTTTCGGTTACAGCAGTTTAACAAGCATTGAAATTCCGGAAAGCGTCACAAGCATCGGAATTTATGCGTTTTTCAATTGCACTGGCTTAAAAAGCATCACCATTCCAAAGAGTGTTGCAAGCGTAGGAGATAAAGCATTTTCCGGCTGTATTGCTCTGAAAGAGGTGCTTCTTGAAGGCGGCTCTACACTGACAAGCGAAAATTTCGGTGAAGTTGCAGACAAAGTTGTAACCCGCTGGAACGAAGGCGAACTGACCTGGACACTCACCGCCGACGGCACAATGACCATCAGCGGCACAGGAGCGATGAAGGAGTATTATGGTTCTGACAATAGCCCTGCATACTACAATAGTAAAATAAAAAAAGTTGTGATTGAAAATGGCATCACAAGTATTGGAGCTTATGCGTTTTCCGGTTGCACCAATTTAGCAAGCATCGAAATTCCGAGTAGTGTCACAAGCATCGGAAATGGTGCGTTTTCTGATTGCAGCAGCTTGACAGACATCACGATACCAAGTAGTGTCACAAGCATCGGAGATCATACGTTTTACGGTTGCAACAGCTTGACAGGCATCACGATTCCGGAGAGTGTCACAAGCATCGGAGCTTCTGCGTTTTATGACACACCTTGGTTAACAAATAAACAGAAGGAAAATAATTCACTTGTGATCGTAAATGGGATCTTGATTGACGGCACAGTTTGTTCAGGAGAAGTAACGATTCCGGACGGTGTCACAAGCATCGGAAATTCTGCGTTTTTCGGTTGCAGCAACATGACAAGCATCAACATTCCAAAAAGTGTCACAAGCATTGGAAATGGTGCGTTTTCCATTTGCACTGGCTTAACCAGCATCAACATTCCGGAAAATGTTACAAGTATTGGAAATGGTGCATTTCAGCGTTGCAGTAATTTGGCAAGCATCAAGATTCCGGACGGTGTCAAAAGCATTGAAGATAATGCGTTTTATGAATGCACCGGCTTAACCGGCATCACGATTCCGGAGAGTGTCACAAGCATCGGAAAATTTGCGTTTTACAATTGTACCGGCTTAACCAGTATCGAAATTCCAGAGGGTGTCACAAGCATCGGAGAATATGCGTTTGACAGTTGCAACAAATTGGCAAGCATCACGATTCCAAGTAGTGTCACAAGCATTGGAGTTGGTGTGTTTAATCATTGTTCTTCTTTGAAAGAGGTGCTTCTTGAAAACGGCTCTACGCTGACAAGCGGAAACCTCGGCGCAAACGAAAGCCAAATCGGAACCTACTGGAACGAAGACAACCTGACCTGGACACTCACCGCCGACGGCACAATGACCATCAGCGGCAAAGGGGCGATGAAAGCCTATAATTGGGACTCTGGTAGCCCTGCAACCCAGGAGAAAGACAGCGTAAAAAAAGTTGTGATTGAAGATGGCGTTACAAGCATCGGAGATTATGCGTTTTTCGATTGCAACAGTTTGACAGACATCACGATTCCAAGTAGTATCACAAGCATCGGAATTTGTTCGTTTTACAATTGCAGCAATTTAGCAAGCATCGCAATTCCGAGTAGTGTCACAAGCATCGGAGATGATGCGTTTTCTGGTACACCTTGGTTAACAAATAAACGGCAGGAAAACGACTCACTTGTGATCGTAAATGGGATTTTGATCGATGGAAGAACTTGTTCGGGAGAAGTAACGATTCCGAACAACGTCACAAGCATCGGAGAATCTGCGTTTTTCAATTGCATCGGCTTAACCAACATCAGCATTCCAAAGAGTGTTACAAGCATCGGAGATTCTGCGTTTTTCAATTGCATCGGCTTAACCAACATCAGCATTCCAAAGAGTGTTACAAGCATCGGAAATTATGCGTTTTATAAATGCATCAGCTTGACAGACATCACGATTCCAGATAGCGTTACAAGCATCGGAGATTATGCGTTTTATAAATGCAACAGCTTGACAGACATCACGATTCCAGACAGTATCACAAGCATCGGAAATTATGCGTTTTGCAATTGCACCGGCTTAACCAGTATCAAAATTCCAAAAAGTGTCACAAACATCGGAGAATTTGCATTTTCCGGCTGCGGCGATTCGCTTGAAATTACGGTTTCCTGCGATTCTACGCTGACAAAAAAAGCTTTCGGAGATGCATCTGAAAAGGTAAAATATCGTCATTCTCTCGTGAAAACCGATGCCAAGGATGCGACTTACACCGAAGTCGGAAACGTGGAATACTGGACTTGTGAGAACTGCAAAAAGCATTTCCTGTCTGACGAAACCGATGCAGAAGTTGCCAAAGAGGTGGAACTGTCGGAAATTGTGAAACCTGTTCCGGTTCAGGTTGCCACAGCGACCACGCAGATCAAGTGCGTTTACGATCAGGACATGGACGAGATCGACCTGCAGGATTACGTGAAAAATGCCGATGCCGTAGGCGGCGTTTCCGTGAAGGTTGCAACTGGTTCCACCATGCTGGACGGCATGCAGCTGGACGGCAGCAAGCTTTCCGGCAAGCCCACAAAGGTGTACACAAACGGCAAGGACGTGACCTTTACATTTACCGCGAAAAACGGCAACACCGCAAACCTGACCTTAAATTTCCTGGTGGCAAAGGCTGATCCGACGGTGAAAGTTGCTGTGGACGGCGACACCCACACCGAGGGCGATCTTGTGAGCGAGCTGAAGCTGATCCTCAGCGGAAACAATACCAAGGGTCTGGCGGAAATTATCAGCGAGATCAAAGCACTGACTGCCGGAGAAAATACCCTGACGTGGAAGTTCACCCCGGAGGACAGCGAAAACTATAACGTTGTAACCGGTACAGTTGTGGTAAATGCACAGACCACCACCACAACAACAACGACCACCATAACAACAACTACTACAAACGAAACAACTTCCACGAAAAAGGCAACTACTACAAACGAAACAACTGCAACAACCGAGGAAACTACTGCCACCAGCGGAACGACTTCTGCGACCAAGGCAACGACTGTTACCAGCGGAACAACCGCGACAACTAAGGCAACTGCTACCACAAACGAAACGACCGCAACAACTGAAGAAACTACTACCAAAAACGAAACAACCGCAACAACCGAGGGAACTACTACCACAAACGAAGCAACTGCAACAACCGAGGAAACAACTACCACAAACGAAACAACTGAAGAAACTACAACTACCACAAGCGAAACAAGTGCAACAACTGGGGAAACTACTACAAACGAAACAACTGTAGCAACCAAGGCAAGCACTGTTACTACAAATGAAACAATCGCAACAACTGAGGAAACAACTACCACAAATGAAACAACTGCAACAACCGCTACAAGCGGAACAACTGCAACAACTTCCGCAACTAAGGCAACTACTACAAATGAAACAACTTCCACAACTCAAACAACCACCAGTGCTTCCAGCACAGAATCCACCTCTGCAACATCAGCAACCACGATCACAACAGCAGCAACCACGAGTGTGACCAACATTGCGGATGAAGATCTTTGCAGCTGGGCAATCAACGATTACCAGAAGAAAACCGGTGTCACACCAGCAAATGCAGAAATCACCGCACGCTCGGAGGAAACTTGCGAAATTACGCTGACCGACGAAAACGGCAATGTGCTGGATATTTATACCATAGACCCGAAGACCGGCACTGGTACAGATTCTTCCAACGTAGAAGTTAACCTGCCTCAGACCGGAAACAATTCCATGACAAACTGGCTCCTGTGCGTGGGTGCAGCAATGTTCATGGCATTCGGATTCGGTGCGGTGAAAGCGTCTGGTGTCCTCAAGCGTAAAGAGGATGAGTAAGAGAAAAAGGCAGTGGGGGATGTTTCTCTCAGGACTGATTGCAATTTTGATTGGTGTCAGTATTCTTGGATTTTTCGGTGTGAGAAAGTGCTACCGGCTTTATCAAAAACAAATGCTGATGAAAAATAATCCAGTTGTGGAAATTGCAGATCTGAACATCAAAGCCCCCATTTTAGAGGGAACTGACAATGAAACGCTCGCCAAAGCGGCAGGGCATTTCAAGGACAGTGGCGATTTTGGCAAGGGCAATTACTGCATTGCCGGGCACAGCAGCACACTGTACAAAGAATATTTCAACAATCTGAAAAATGTGGAAATTGGCATGGAAATCACGCTGTATGACAAGCAAAAGCAGATGTATCATTACACTGTGACCGAAAGCAAAATCGTCGATCCGGATGCTGTCTGGGTGCTTGATGATTTCGGCGATGACAGAATCACCATCATCACCTGTACCGATGACGGAACACAGCGACAGGTTGTGGTAGGACTGCTGGATTGATCTTTTTGGTTTGCTTAACCAATGAATGACCGTAACTAAGTGAAATCCATTAGCATCGTAACCCAGTTAAAGCGATTAAGTAGAAAGCACAAGAAATCCACGCAGTTTCGGACTTTTCCCATTTTGAAAGGTTGCAAATAAGTGATTTTACCACTGTAAGCATCGCCTCCACCACTCAAACCCACGTAGTCAAAAGGGTTGCAAAATCCCCGAAAATGCGTTAAGTTTCGTGTTTTCGGGGATTTTTGCTGCCCATTTTTTTACGAGTTCGATGCGAAAAGTACCCTTTTGGGCAGAAGTTGAAGTGCGTTTTTTTCCATCCTCTCTTGTCAAAAACGACTTGGAAAATCGGAAATTCTAATCTCTGGCACGAGAGTTCCTTTGTGCAAACCACGCTAAAATCGGCGGAAAAACATTGACGTTTTGGCAATTTTGTGGTATAATCGAATCAGAAATGTGTCTTTTTGCGAAAAAGGATGCAGAGAAGAGGAAACACTGGAGGAAAAACATGATTGACACCAAAAAAGAACAAGAACGTGACGAACTGCACCGTGCCATCTGGGCGATTGCAGATGAGCTGCGTGGAGCTGTAGACGGTTGGGACTTTAAAAACTACGTGCTGGGCACCATGTTTTACAGATACATCTCAGAGAATCTTTGCAGTTACATCAACAACGGTGAGATCGAAGCCGGAAACCCGGACTTTGACTACGCAGAGATGCCAGACGATGAAGCAGAAGAAGCACGGGACGGATTGGTAGAGGAAAAAGGCTTTTTCATCCTGCCCAGTGAACTTTTCTGCAACGTACTGAAACGTGCCGCCAACGACGAAAACCTCAACGAAACTTTGGAAAGTGTGTTCCGGCACATCGAGGAGTCTGCAAAGGGTTCCACCTCTGAGGGGCAGTTTGCGGGGCTGTTTGATGATTACGATGTCAACAGCAACAAGTTAGGTTCGACTGTTCCTAAGCGTAACGAAAAGCTGGTGAAGCTTTTGAAAGGCGTTGCGGACATGAACCTCGGAGATGTCAAGCATCACGACATCGATGCGTTCGGTGATGCTTACGAGTACCTGATGACGATGTACGCTTCCAACGCCGGAAAATCTGGTGGGGAGTTCTTTACGCCGGCAGACGTTTCGGAACTTCTGACAAGACTGGGGACGGTCGGAAAAAAGGAGATCAACAAAGTCTACGATCCCGCCTGCGGAAGTGGCTCACTACTGCTGAAAGCGGAAAAAGTCCTTGGTCGTGACGCAGTTCGGAACGGATTTTTTGGGCAGGAAATCAACATCACCACCTACAACCTGTGCCGCATCAACATGTTTCTCCACGACATCGAGTTCGACAAGTTTAACATCGCCTGTGAAGACACGCTGATCAATCCGCAGCACTGGGGCGACGAGCCTTTTGAGCTGATCGTTTCCAATCCGCCGTACTCGATCAAGTGGGAGGGCGACGGAAATCCCCTGCTCATCAACGATCCACGTTTCGCACCGGCTGGTGTACTGGCACCGAAAAGCAAGGCTGATATGGCGTTCATCATGCACAGCTTGAGTTGGCTGGCATCTAACGGCACGGCAGCAATTGTTTGCTTTCCGGGCATTATGTACCGAGGCGGTGCAGAGCGAAAAATCCGAAAGTATCTGGTAGAAAACAACTTCATCGACTGCGTGATTCAGCTGCCCAGCAACCTTTTTTTTGGAACAAGCATCGCCACCTGCATCATGGTCATGAAGAAGAACAAGAGCGACAGCACAACGCTGTTCATCGATGCTACTAGTGAGTGCATTGGTGTTATACTAAAAAAGTAGACAAGGGAAAAGAAAAGTAGTATAATAAAAGAAAACACGAAAGAAGAAAAACCAAGGAGGAAAAAATGACAAACAAA
>QWCE01003672.1_pt1 | contig 16504 bp, 17 predicted proteins | sample 1972531 | NCBI WGS metagenome assembly QWCE01 (sample SAMN09866716, study PRJNA288562) | Human gut metagenome isolate term4_stool, whole genome shotgun sequencing... | reverse complement strand
GGTCTTTCTTCTATGAGACCATTTTCAAGTAAATAATCTACAAAAAACCTATAACCCTTGTCTGATGGGAGCCTACCGCTTGAAGTATGGGCCTTTTTCAAGAGACCTTTTTTCTCAAGGTCACTCATGTCGTTTCTAATAGTAGCAGCTGATACATCAAAGGAATAATCATCCGCCAAAGACTTAGAACCGACAGGCTCTCCTCCCAAGATATAAGAATTTATGATAGTGAAAAGTATCTGCATTCTTCTATCTTTCAAAGTCTTTCACTCCTTTTAGCACTCTTAACTATTGACTGCTAATATTAGTATACTAAGCTCATAATAATTGTCAAGTAAATAATATTAAATTATAAATATGAAACCTGATATGTATAAGTCCATTGACTTTTATAATTATTATAAGGGAAACATCCTTAATTTCTCTAATAATAAGTTAAATCTATGTAAAATATTAGTTTTAGATAAATAACCTATTCTAATAAGATGCCCATTCATGGTATACTTTAATCAAGAATATAAAGGAGATATTTATGAATAAGATAGTTTTAATTATAGAAGATGATAATGATATAAATGATCTAGTTTCAGACATTTTGACAAAAAATGGATTTGTTTGTAAAAAAGCATACTCTGGAACCGAAGCCCTAATATATATTAGGGATGATTTTGACTTATTTATCCTAGACCTAATGCTACCTGGCATGGATGGAGAAGAAGTCATAGAGGAAATAAGAAAAGTGACAAGCGCCCCTGTTTTGATTTTATCTTCAAAAGATTCTATGGATTCAAAACTCGCCCTACTTAGGGGTGGTGCTGATGATTATATGACCAAACCATTTAACCTTGAAGAATTAGTTGCCAGGGCAAATATCCTTACAAAAAGAATAGAAAAGAAAAACAAGAACAATATCAGCTATAAATCTCTAAGTCTAGATCCTCATAATTACCAGGCCTTTATTGATGGCAATCTCCTTAATCTAACAAAAACCGAATTTAAAATCCTTGAGCTTTTAATGTCACACCCAAAGCAAGTTTTCACCAAGGAAAACTTATACGAATATTGCCAAGGTGATTATTATCTTGCAAATGATAATTCTATTAATGTCCACATATCAAATCTTAGAAAAAAGATAAAAAAATACACCGACGAAGACTACATAGAGACAGTATGGGGCATTGGATTTAAGCTTGCTTGAGAATTTTTCCCGTCTTACTGATATTTTTTAAATCTTTATGATTTCTTTAAACTTTATATAAGCTTTATTAATTTTTTTCAGATATTATACTTATAGATAAAGAAAAAATATTTGAAAGGAGAATATATGAATCCAATAATTCAAACAAATAACTTAACAAAAACTTTCGGAGACCATAAGGCGGTAAATAACATAACACTTACAGTTAATCAAGGAGATATATATGGCCTTATTGGTAGAAATGGTGCTGGCAAAACCACCTTCATGAAGATGGTTTCAAATTTGTCTACGCCCACTTCAGGGACCTATCAAATTTTCCCTGAGTCAGAGAAAACTAATAAGCTTAATCGTACTAGAATTTCTTCCCTCATAGAAAATGTGGGTTCCTATCCAACTATGACGGCCTATGACAATATGCTGCTTAAAGGCAAGTCTATTGGATTAAGAGGAAATAAGTACATATATGAAACTCTAGACCTTTTGGGTCTTGGAAAAGTTGGTAAGAAAAAGGTCAAGGATTTTTCTCTAGGTATGAAACAAAGACTGGGAATATCCCTCGCCCTTGTTGGAAATCCTGATATTATGGTTCTAGATGAACCAATAAATGGTCTTGACCCACAGGGAATTATAGACATTAGAAATATAATTGCAGACCTAAATAGTGAAAAAAATATCACTTTCCTGATTTCTTCTCATATTTTGGATGAACTTTCAAAAATTGCTACAAATTTTGCCATAATAGATAATGGTACACTAATTGGAAATTTTTCGAAAAAAGATTTGGAAGAATCAACCAAAGATAGGATTGAACTTATCACAGATAATCCAAAAAAGACAATTCTTGCCCTAGATAATGAAAACATAGGACCATACAAATTAGTAGATGAAAATATGATTCACATATATGTGGATACAGAATTTACCAACCGTATAATCTCTTGTCTTTATCAAGCAGGTATAAAAATCAATTATTTCAATGTCCACAACACATCTTTGGAAGAATACTATATCAAATTATTAGAAAACAAAGGAGTCTAATATGTTAAATCTAATGAAAATGGAATTTACTAGAATTTTTAAAAGCAAATATGTCTTTGTTATATTTTTAGCTACTATACTGACTTTTTTTATCACAGTTGGTCTAGTAGACTATACAAGCAAAAATATCGATAACTTAGAGCAAAATATAAGCCAAACAAGTGATGAAAATACAAATGGAGTCAAAGTTGATATTAATAAACAACAAGCAGAAGAGTTAACAGATTCTGGTGAAGATTTTGTCATATCTTCTTTTTCCCAATCAACCTATCTCATTTTTCTAATAATCTTTGGGGCTCTCTTCTTTAGCAACCCTTATGCTCACGGCTTTGTGAAAAACTTTTTAGGAATGGGGAAAAACAAGGGGGCTTATAGCCTGGCTACATTTCTTGTCGCTTCATTATTTGTCCTTGTAAGTTTTTCTTTAGGTGCTATTATTCTTACCGTATCCGTCCCACATATTAATAATGGCATGTTAAAAATCACCGATTACTCTAGATTGATCAAGATCCTGTCTGTAGAGTTGGTATCTCACATTTCATATCTTGCAGTAATTCTACTTGCAGCAACATTTACAAGGTCAACATCCAAAACCTTGATGTTTACCTTTTTGTACCCAACAATTTTCTTTAACTTTTTAAGGGGAATTGGAGATCAGTTTTTATCCCTATTTATAAATTTGCCTGATGATTTTTCTGTTGCAAATTTTGTAAATATAGGTAATATCATTTCAACAAACTTTCAAAGCTCAAATGCGGACCTAATTAGAGCTCTTGTTGTTGCTATAATTATAGGTGCCGTAGCTTTGATCCTATCTTATCTTATAACAAATAAAAAAGACATTTAGAAGGGAAATATTATGATTGCTAACCGGATTTTAATTTTGCTACTTATAAGCTCTCTTACTGTTAATTTTCTAATGATAAGAGAAATTTACAAAATAAACGACCAGGTAAAATTTCTCATAGACAATAATTCTCAAATGCGAATAAGTACAAGTTTTTCTATAAGACCTTTTGTCATCTTTGCTGAGATTATCAATGATTTTCTGGATAGCTTTCATAATAAAGAAAAAACTTATATCAACAAGGAAAGATACTTGCAAAATACCATTAGAGGACTTTCTCACGATATTAGAACTCCCCTAACTTCTCTTGACGGCTACTTGCAAGTTGTTGGAACTGGCGTGGAAAATCCTAAAAATAAAAAATACTTTGATATAATGAAAAATCGTATCGAAAGTCTAAATAGTATTCTTGACCAGCTTTTTACCTTTGTAAAGCTCCAGGAGGAAGAATACAAGCTCGAAATGGAAAAAATTGATATATCATCCCTTGCTCTAGAAACCTTATTTAATTATTATGAGGACTTTAAATACAGAAATATAGAGCCTAAGATTAATTTTGATAAGGATAAAATTTTTATAAGGGCAAACACCGATGCTTTAGAAAGAATTTTTCAAAATATTTACAAAAACATTCTCGAACACGGTGATAATCCACTTAGCCTAAGTCTTTCAGAAATTGATGGAAAAGCTCTATTTATAAGCAGAAATAAAATTAAAGGCGACCTTAAAATAAACAAAGACGATCTTTTTAAAGAATTTTATAAGGCAGATAATTCGAGACGAGGCTCTTCTACAGGTCTTGGTCTTGCTATTACAAAGGCTTTGGTCGAAAAATTAGGCGGTCAAATTACTGCTGACGTTGAGGATGACACTTTTATAATGAAAATAATTTTTAACACAATCTAAAAAACTTCCAAGTTAGACGCTTGGAAGTTTTTTTAAATTATATTAATCTATTTCAACCAAAGTGGTTTTATCGCAACTTATTATATTAATTGTATTTGTAGAAGCCTTGACCAGATTCGATTCCAATATGGCCTTTGTCAGACATTTCTTTTAGCTTAATCATTGCCTTACCAATTGGTGTGGATGGGTCATTTGATGCTGGATTATTGCTTAAGATATTAATTACTGTTGTTAAACCAACCAAATCTATTATCTCAAAAGGACCCTTTGGTGAGCCAGTACCGATTTTCCAATCCATGTCAATATCAACTGGGTCTGCTACGTCATTTCCATAGAGTGTAAGACCTGCACCAATTAATGGTACTAATATTGAATTTAGGATATAACCTGGTTGTTCTTTTTTGACAACAGCAGGATACATTCCTATTGATCTTGCAAATTCTACAACAGCCTCAAATGCTTCATCAGAAGTCCTATCGTGTCTCATAACTTCTGCTAGGTTTTGTCTATGGATGTTGTTTGCAAAGTGTAGGCTTAGGAATTTTTCTTCCCTGCCTGTGTATTCTCTAAACATTGATGGTAGAAGGGTTGAAGAGTTTGTCACTAGTATTGCTTCATCTTTTAAAAATGGAGCGATTTTTTCATAGAAATCTTTCTTTTGGTCAACTACTTCTGCTATTGCTTCTATAACTAAATCACTATCTCCAAAGGCTTCCTCTAAATCTGTTGTATAGGTAAATCCCTTGTAGACTTTTTCATTTACATCTTTTAGTTCAGAAATTTTTTCTTCTGTGATTTCTTCTTTTGAAGTAAAAAATGATCTTGGATAATTTGGATTTTTCTCTCCAATATAAGATGGAGCTATTTCAAGTTCCTTTTTATAAATTTCATGAAGACGGTTTATCCTTGGTTTGATTCTTTCAATTGATTCGTCACGTCTTCCCCAAATAATAACATCATATCCGTGAAAAGCTGTTGCATAGGCAATTTGTGCTCCAAGCACTCCACCACCAGCTATTGTTACTTTTTTTATTGTCATAATTAAACTCCTTATAAATTATTCTCTAGGAATTACAATATTTATCTTTAGCCTACTTTTTTATCGCATAGGTTTATCACATAGGCTTTTTATTAGCATTTTCTCAATAAGGACTTCCTTTATCCTTAATTATTGCTGATAATTATATACCCAAAAATAAAAATTTTACGCTTTAGATTATTTCAACAAAAAACTCATTAGAAAGACTCATACCTTTTTTGGTAAATTTGAAATTTTCTCCTATATCAAAAAAGTCATCATCACTGAATTTAGAAATTTGATCTTTATATTTTTCTAGAAAATCTACTCCGTATCTTTTTTTAAACTCTGCTATATTTATTCCTTCTGTTTCTCGTAGCTTAAATATGATGTATTCTTTCTCATTTTCTTTCCTATCAATAAACTCTTTATTTACTATCGGCAGTTTATTTTCTTTTAAAAACTTATCATAAATCGCTAAATTACGTGTATTATTATATCTAACATTTGACAGAAATCCCGCAGCTGCTAGACCAACTCCTAAATAACCTTCTTCGTTCCAGTATTTTTTATTATGGAGAGACATAAAACCATCTTGGGCAAAATTTGAGACCTCATAGCGGCTTAAACCTATTTTTTCAAGTTCATCTACCAAATACGAAAATATATCCACTTCTAAATCCCCATTCATAAGATTTAGTTTCCCTTCCTTGTTAAGTGCATAAAATCTTGAACCCTTATCCAAAATTAGAGAGTACCATGAAATATGCTTTGGCATTAGTTTTTTTACCATATTAAGATCTTTTTTTACATTTAGAAAATCTTGTCCAGGCAAATTTAACATAAGATCAAAGGAAAGATTATCAAAACCAGCATTTCTTATCATTTCTATATCTTTTATAGCTGTCTTTTTTGTGTGGTTTCTCCCTATTTTCTTTAAAACATCATCGTCAAAAGACTGAACGCCCAATGATATCCTATTTATCCCAAGATTTTTATATATTTTTAGTTTTTCCTTATTAAGAGATTTAGGATTTGCTTCTATTGTAAATTCCCTAATATCATTTTTAAATTTATATATTTCATCAATGATTTCTTCAATAAATCTAGGATTAATATAAGAAGGTGTTCCTCCACCGATATAAATAGAATCGATTACAACATCCATCCTTTCCCTGTAAATACCAATTTCTTTAATGAGGTTTTTGATATAGAGTTCTATCCTATTTTCAAGGTTCGGAAATGCAGCAAAATCGCAATAATAACACTTTTTTTCACAAAAAGGAATGTGGATATAACAGCCTACCTTATTCATCCTTACCAACCAATTCTATTAAAACTATCTTAGCAGGAGACCTACTTATAATATTAAATTCAGATCCCTTTTTTATAGTTATTGCATCTGCCGGAAAATAAGTATATTCTTTACCATTTGAAATCACTCTTACCCTGCCTTCAATTATTACCACATAAAAATCCGAGTCAGTATTCTTTGGAATAAACTCATCTTCCTTCTCAAAATATACTCTCTTAATTATTTCTTTTTTTGACTTTAATACTAATTCTTCTATAGCTTTAGATTTATTTTTTTCAGGAATTTCTCCTGTTTCGTTTTTTAGATAATCTTCTTTGGTATAGATCGTTTGATGGACTGGTTCGAGATTACCCATAGCAACTTTTACAACGTGGCTTCCATAGTATTTAAAGCCCATCTTTTGCTGAAACCATCTAGATTTGAAATTTCCCCTAAAATAACCAGCTGAAATATAATCAAGACCCAAATCTTCAAAGGCATATTTCATAACGGCTTTCACAGCTTCGGTCATTATTTTTTGCCTATGATAGTCTTCACTTAAAACAAAACCTATTTCCCTACCCTTTTTATCTTCAAATTCTTTATAAAATTCAGAATCAACCGGATGAAGACCAAGAGAGCCTATAACTTTTCCATCTTTTTCTATAGCGAGGACATCTTTATTTTTTTTAAAGTTCTCTAAAACTTTTTTTGTATCTTCAATGTTTTTATGATGTGGCCAACCAGCCATTTCTCCAAGTCCAGGTGTCTTGGCATATTCATAAAAATCTTCTAAATCACTATCATTAAAGGCCCTTAAAATGAGCCTATCAGTTTTAATTACCAAGTCAGAAAAATCAACTTTAATATCCATATAAACTCCTTATCATGATAAATATACTATACAATAATGGATATTTTTTTAAAATTTTGTAAGATATGACTAAGTTATTTGTCTACTATATGAAGGAGGAGCGATGGATATAGAAAAAATTTATAGGATATATTTTGACGACTTGTATAAGTTTTTGCTATATCTATGCAAAAACAAGGAAATTGCCCAAGATATTTGCTCAGAAAGCTTTATAAGGGCTATGAAAAATATCGAAAATATAGAAGACTCAAAAGTCAAATCCTACTTGTTTCAAATTGGTAAAAATACCTATTACAACTATTATAAGAAAAACAAAAGGATTTTACTAACAGATAATATCGATGATTTTGATTTAGCTTTGCAATCTTTTGAGAAAGACCTACTTGAAAAAGAAATTCTTTCTAAACTAGAAATTGCAATAAATAAGCTTGATACTCCATATAAAGATGTAGTTAAACTTAGGCTTAACGACCTTTCTTTTAAGGAAATCGGAGAAATTTATAAAAAAGATCAAAATTGGGCCTGCGTTGTATTTTATAGAGCCAAAGAAAAGTTAAAAATATTAATGGAGGAAACTGATGAAAAATTGTAATATTATCAAAGATTTAATCCCCTTGTACAAGGAAGATCTTTTGAGCGAAGAATCAAAAACTTTCGTAGAAGATCATCTAAAATATTGCACAGATTGCGAAAATCTATTAAAAAATCAAATAGAAATTGAAAAAAGTGAATCTAAGCCCCTTGATTTTGTAGAAAAAAGGATAAAAAAAGAAACAAGATTTGCTACCCTTGCCGCTATTGCCTTAATCGGGTCAATCCTTATTTTTATCATATCCTATCTCAATACGCCAAGACATATCGAGTATGAAAAGGGTTTGTATAAGGTTTATAGGAGTGATGAAATCTACACAGTAGAATTTAATAACAAGGTTAGTGGAATAGACTATACAGATACAGAAGATGCCATCTACCTTGATGCCTATACTACAAAATACGACCAGATTTTTAATAAAGTAAGTCCAAAAAAATCTCTTACTTTTCATAAGGGAGATTTAAAAATGGTACTTTACCAAAACCACGAAAAAATGCCAACTATGGTAATAGGTCATGGAGAAATCCGCCAAACCCTTCTTCCAAGGCTTATTTATGGTTTTTATGCAAAACTATCTATTATTGGATTTGTAGTTCTTACTTTTGTAATATTTTTTATAGAAAAGTTTAGAAAAAAAGCTATAAGTCTACCAATAAAAACTCTACTAACAGGAGCTCCCCTATCACTTTTCTTCGGGATAATTTCTATCAAAGGATTTAATACAGCGACCTATTATTCAGTAATAGATTTCAAATATATTGTCTTATTAAGTTTAGGAATCTATTTGTTTTTGATCTTCCTAAGCATTGCAAGAGACCAAAAAAGGATGTGAAATTCACATCCTTTTAAAATACTCTTTTTTATTCATCATCAAGTTTTAATACTGATAGGAAGGCATCTTGTGGAACTTCAACACTACCAAGTTGACGCATCTTCTTCTTACCTTCTTTTTGTTTTTCAAGAAGCTTTTTCTTCCTTGAAATATCACCACCGTAGCACTTGGCTATTACGTCTTTTCTTAGAGCCCTTACGGTTTCTCTCGCTATAATCTTTCCACCAATGGCCGCTTGGATTGGAACTGCAAATTGTTGTCTTGGAATCTCATCCTTTAATTTTTCAACAATTCCACGTCCTCTTGTATAGGCAGAATCCCTATGAACGATAAGCGATAGAGCATCCACGCTTTGTTCATTGATTAAAATATCAAGCTTAACTAAGTCAGAAGCTACATAGTCGATGACTTCATAATCTAGGGAAGCATAGCCCTTGGTTCTTGATTTTAAAGAATCAAAAAAGTTGTATATTACTTCACTTAAAGGAATCTTATACTTAATTGACACCCTGCTTTCGTCAATATAAGTCATATTTACTAGCTCCCCTCGTCTTGATTGGGCGAGATCCATAACTTGACCTATATAATCTTTTGGGGTTATTATCTCAGACATAGTCATAGGTTCTTTGATATAGGCAATTTCTGTTGGATCAGGAAAATCATTAGGATTTTGAAGTTCCTTTTCTCCTTCTTGACCCTTAAGTTTAAGTTTGTAAATTACTGAAGGAGCTGTCGCTATAATATCAAGGTCATATTCTCTTTCAAGTCTTTGGGTAATGATATCCATATGAAGAAGACCTAAAAAACCTGCTCTTAAACCAACTCCCAAGGCCTGCGAATTTTCTTGCTCAAAGACAAGAGACGCATCATTTACTTGAAGCTTTTCTAGTGAATCTCTTAACTTATTAAAAGACTCCCCTTCAGCTGGATAAATACCTGAGTAAACCATAGGTAAAACTTCTTTATAGCCTGCAAGTGGCTTATCAGTTGGATTATCAACATTTGTTATAGTATCACCGACCCTAGCATCTTTCACTTCTTTAATAGATGCTTCGATAAAACCAACATCACCAGACCTTAATTCTTTGGTAGCAATTCTGCCCTTGGTTGTATAGCCTACTTGATTTACTTCAAAAACTTTACCTGTGTTCATCATCTTAATCTCATCACCTGGACGAACCACACCTTCAAAAACTCTTATGTAGCAGATAACGCCAACATAAGAATCATAATAAGAATCAAAAATAAGTGCCTTAAGCGGCTTATCATCGTGGTCTTCTGGAGCAGGAATATTTTTTACAATATCTTCAAGCACATCATCAATATTTAGTCCTGTTTTAGCTGATACAAGAGGTGCACCATCTGTATCTAGACCAATCTCATTTTCAATTTCAAGTTTAACTTCATCAACTCTGGCACTTGGCAAGTCTATTTTATTTAAAACTGGCAGGATTTCCAAATCTTGTTCCAACGCCAAATAAGTATTAGCTAAAGTTTGTGCTTCTACACCTTGACTTGCATCAACAACAAGGATAGCTCCCTCACAAGCTTTAAGAGATCTAGAAACCTCATAATTAAAGTCCACATGGCCTGGTGTGTCAATGAGATTTAAGTCATAAACCTTACCATCGCAAGCCTTATAGTGGATTTTAATTGACTTCAATTTAATTGTAATACCACGCTCTTGCTCAAGCTCCATATCATCAAGCATCTGCTCTTTTATATCCCTCTGGCTGATATTTTCACTTCTTTCTATAAGTCTATCAGCAAGAGTTGACTTGCCGTGGTCAATATGGGCAATAATAGAAAAATTCCTAATATTTTCTTTTCTCTTAATCATAAAACTCCTACTAATTAATTTCCATAAGGATTATTGTCAATAAGCCCTGCATCAGCAAAAGGATATATCCTAAAAAAGGCATGGCCTACGATTTCTTCCTTATAAATGGCTCCAAAATCTCTACCATCATTAGAATTAGTCCTGTTATCACCAAAAACTAGATATTCCTTATCTCCTAGAACCCATCCCGTTTGCTCATTCTTTACAGGTGTGTGGTCAACAGCTACATACTTTTCTTCAAGTTTTTCACCATTAACATAAACATCACCATCTCTAATCTCAACGAGATCTCCTGGAACGCCAATTACTCTTTTTACGTAAAGTCTGTTAGGATAATCAGGGGCATTAAGTATTACAATCTCACCTCTATGGTAATCTCTAAAATGCTTACCAACCTTGTTAACCATAAGCCAATCTCCATCATGGAGAGTATTAAGCATGGACTTACCTGATACGATAGTAGCATCAATTAAAAACATTTTTATAAAAAATGTAATAGCTAATGCAATAAGTATGGTTTTAACCCAATCCCAAATAGTATTTAATAATGAATTTTCTTTTTTATTTTGTATATTTTCTTCCTTCATATTTAACCTCTCATTTCTTATTAATTATATACTAATTTATGCCAATTCTCAAAAAAATTGCCTAATATAAATAAAAACTTGAGCTTTTATTTATTTTATGGTAGAATACTTAAGTCAAGCAAAAACAGAAGAGAGGTGAAAATAGATGGCAAATATTAAATCAGCCCAAAAAAGAATTGAAGTAGCTAAGAGAAATACCCTTAGAAACAAATCTAGAAAATCAGAAATCAAAACTTACATCAAAAAGTTTGAAGCTGCAGTAGAAGCAGGAAACTTAGATGAAGCAAGAGAAATCTTTAAAGTAGTTGATAAAAAGCTAAAACAAGCTGAAAACAAAAATGTTATCCACAAAAACAGAGTAGCATCAACTACATCAAAATTAGCTAAAAAACTAAACGCATAATAAAATGAGTAATAATCAGTACTGGATCCTAACATATGACTACTGATGATTGCTCATTTAATGGTAGCACAAATTTTGCAAGCAAAATTTGTGCGTTTTTCATTATTTTACAAGCACGAAGTGCGCAGGAAAATAATAGAAAAACCTTATGCAGCGAAAAAAGCCTGATGCGACGAATAGGAGCATTAGGCTCTTTGAGTCGCGAATGGTAGAGCAGATATTGTAGGCAATATCTGCTCGTTTTTCATTGTTTTTCAAGCAACAAAGTTGCGTAGAAAAACAATAGAAAAACTTTATGCAGCGAAGAAAAAAGGACGCGACGAATAGGAGCGTTCTTTTTTTAGTCGCATAGGATAAAGACACACCCTACACTAAAGTATCAGACCTTCCATCAATTTTATTTCCTATCAGACTTATTAGTTTTATTATATCTATTCGGTCTTAAATTGTCCTATTTATTGTAACCTATCCAAAGAAATTTGTTAACATCACGCAGTTCTGATTGAGTATGTTTTATCTCCGTATTAACATGTTTTAGAGTCTTTTGTAATTTTCTAGTATCCCCACCAACCTTAACAGTTATCCCTTTTATTCGATTTGTCAATATCTCTCCTCCTTAATTTTAGACATCAAAAAAGCACCTAGATTTTCTAGATGCTTCTTAACTAAGTTTTTAAATGTTATAATGAATTAATAAGAATCTCCTCCAATTATGTTACCATCATAGGCATCAACATATATAAATACATCTCCAATCTCTATAACATAAGCTAAATGAAGTACACCGGTTTTGAGGAATTTGATACTATTTTTACCATCTCCTAAAAATGATGAATCCTTAAAAAAGTCATTAGATTCAATTACATTTAACGTAACATTTATAAGATTTTCTGATTTTTTTTTATTAGATTTTAATAAAAAATCTTTTGCAATATTCTCAGCATCAATTTCATCTATTTTAGGTGGTTCTTTTATTTTAAAGTCATCTATAATATCAAATAGAATAACAGAATCCCTGTTGCTATTAAATACGACTCTAATTTGATCGTATGGATTGAAAATATTAGCAACATTGGCATTGTAATAAGAATACATCTTGTAATCTTTAGTAAAATAATCTATTTTTTCTTCTGTATAATCAGATGGTATATATTCATCTTTAATAAATTTTACATACTCTTTATTTGGATATTTTAAATCTTTTGCATTATCTTCATCCCACTTAAGAGTATCTAAAGCATCAACATGGACTACATCACTTTTTTTATCAAAAATAAATATAGCCCCTTTAGGAGACTCAATTTTTATGTCGCCATTATCCAGATTTTTTCTTTCTTCATAGAGAGTTTCTCCATCTTCCTCATTACATCCAAAATCCTTTAGTGTACTAATTATTTTTACTTTATTTAATTTATTAATTGAGTTTATCTTTTTGGAGCATGCCATTAATAAAAATATTAAACAAATACATATTAGGATTATTAAAGCTCTCTTATTTTTTATAGTTATTTGCATAATATTAACTAAACACTACCTGATATATATTTATCACCCCAAAACTGTATATCGTAATATGTTCCCGGCTTTTCAATAGCTCTTAATAAATTTGAATAAAAGGTTTTGCTTGGATTTGTTTTAACTTGATTCTTTAAATTTCCTGTAAAATCTAACATCGTGCCTAGTTTTACTTTTGTAAACCAACCTAAAAATATTTTTCCATTTGAATATTCACTAATCCCAAATGAATCTCTCCATCTTGTATCTTCAGCCGTACTACATCCATTTAAAAAAACAAATTTCCAGCAACAATAAACATCGTCTAACCCTAAATATCTTACATAACCCTTATCTAACCCATTTCCTAAAGATTTTGGTGAGGCATGACCTGAAAATGCAAATGCATAATTATTTCCATCTCCTCGAAAAAATCTTCTTAAACCTACTCCATTATCACTGGCAGCCGAAGCTGTATATGAATTATATCCCAATAATTTAAGAATAGAATTAATATTTGATGCTGAACTAGTAAAATACTTTATATTTGTACCTTCATGTGATCCATAATATGAAGCGCCATCTTTTGTCGCTGCAAACTCATCTCCACCGATTATTTCACCAGTATAAGCATCAACTAAAACTGAAAAATCACCAAATGTAACAACATATGAACAGTGTAATGGTCGTTCTAACTGTCTATCGGCATAGATTTCTAAGTCAATATCGTTTAGACCTTCAAGCGAATTATTTTCAAAATAATCATTTTCTTTTCTAACTTCCAACTTTGTCAAGGGAATCTCAGAGTAATTAATTTTTATATTGTTATTCTCACAATAGTTAATTGCCCTTTCAATTGCTTCATTACTATTAATCTTTGGAAGATCATTTACAATATACTCATGGAACTGATTAAACCCTAAAACGGTATGTGTTTTAAAATCTACGGTTATTTTATAGGAATCATAATAATTTGTTATATCGTATTGGTTATTTTTCAAACAAATAATCTGATGGAATCCATCATTAATAGGTTTTACTTCGGCTATCTCGTAATCATTAGGCACATATTTAGATACTAATAAATTAATATACTCTTCATCTGTGCCAATAAAATACTTCTCATTATCATCTGCTAAAGATAAACTACCTGCAATATCATATTGATCTACATTTACTACATTCAAATTTTCTGTTAAAGTAATTTTTCTTTTCCCTTCATCAGACACAATTGATATAAGACCATCATTTTTTTTGATATCTATATTTTCATCTATAGTATCATTAACATTCATACTATAGAAATTTATATCGGTGTCTTTCGTTTTAAAATTGAAATCTTTCAATATTTCATCTATTTCTTTTTCAATATTCTTATCTACATGGTTTCCAGCAAATGTAATACTTGGTGCTAAAAATGATAATAGCACTAATAAACATCCAATAAAAAATTTAATCTTTTTAATACTAACCTCCTGTAAATTTTTTGCTTATATATTGTGTTATTATAGTTTATACACTACAGTCTATATCACCATCCTTATAACTTTGTGGATTTAAATATATCATTATATTGCCTCCTGTACCTACATGACAATACTCATACTCAAATTTATCAAAATCAAATAATGTATAAATACATATATTTAGTTTATTTGTAATTTCTATTCCTACTGAAATCGTTGGTTAAGCCTATCCTCGTACCAAAAGACTAATGTACTATCTTGTTACGCTTAACTCATCAAACCCTAGTTATAATTTATAAACGACATATAATCTTACTTTAACATTATCTCCACTAAGCCATCTTACGCCTGTATTTTCATTATCGACTCTACCTGAATGGTTTCTTACACCGACATCTTTTCTATTATTGTTGAATCCAGTGATTATTAAAGTATGGTAGGCGTTATCTTTAGAATTTAAAAAAGATATAGGGTATCCAGCTTGTGCATAGTTGTATAACCTTGAAAGTTCTCCATTTTTACTCAGATCGAAATCCTTATAAGCACATGATCTTGAGAGCCAGTGTCGCTTAAACATATTTGCCCCACGCCATGTAGAAGATACTTGGCTTGGTTCTTTTTTTGAACCATAAGAAAACCAGTTTCTACTATCGTCTATTTTAGGATAACTGTGTCTCATCGTTTTTTCTCCTGCATACAGACATTGAGAAACAAAATTAGCACAGTCAGCATCCCAATCAGGATAACTAGGATTATAATTTTTCCAATATTTCTTTGCGTATACTACTGCTTTTAAAGAAGCTTCTTTTTCAGAATTGTTTGATCTACTCATTGTATTTTCAATTGTATAAAAGTTCTCACCTCTTAATTTGTCTCTAATTCCATATCCTCAATATATAGCATAGCCAACTCTTTATCCGATTTGTTCATTTTATCAAGATTTTTCTTTAAGATTGCAATATTCTTTTCAGTTGTGTCTAGTGTCGCTTCATATCCTGGATTTAGGTTTTCATTAATATATTTAACAACTAGCTCATATCCATCTGGTTCATAATAACCTTTGCCATTTTTGCTTTTATAATACTCATTATCATCAACCAAATAATCCAATTTATTTAATAAGCTAGATCTTGCCTTCTTAGCGATTTCTTTACTAGAAATCTCAGGATACATATCTTTAAACACATTATATGCATCAATATAATCCTTGGTGTATGATTTAACTTCATCCCTATTTAAGCCAGATTTTAACTCTAACAAATCTTTATGAAAGCTTTCAATATTATATTCTTTATCAAAATATTCAAACTCCTTCCACTTGTCCTTGTGTATTTTAGATCCAATCTTTGATGTTGATGCGAATAAAGATCCCATTGTTACTGCTATTATCAGCATCATTATTGATAAAACAACCTTCTTTTTCATAATTTTGTTTCCTCTATACATTCAAAAATAGTTTAACACCCTATATTTTGAAGCTTAAATTTAATTATCTCTAAAGTCAGGTATTTATATTTCCATTCTTATAACTCATTGGGTTTAATAGTTGTAATATCAAACTGTATATTACAACAAGTAAACTAAAATAAAATAACTGTTAAATTACTTATATTATTAGTCTTTTTTACTTACTCCGTAAGTAACTAATGCTGCTGTAAGGATTCCAGCTACCCCAGCTACTCCAGAGATACCAGTTTTAGCATTGTTGCCTGCTTTCTTAGATGGTTTGTTAGCATTTTTGTTCTTATCTTCATTTATCATATCTTCATTTACTTTTAAGTCGTCAAAATTAACACTAAATAATTTTAAAAGTTGACTTGGAAAATAGTTCACTGCCCATTGATCTTCTTTAGAAAGAGAATTATACCATTTTAACCATTCTATATCTTCATCCGGCAATCTAAGTGATTGTAATAAATCATAGTTTACACTTTTTTGTTCCTCTTTACTTAGACCATTAAACCACTCTTGCACTTCTTTAGGGATGACTTCTGAGTTATTATTTGCTGATGAAGCAAATACATTTGTTGCCATTGTACTTAATAACATCACAATGGCTATTAATAGAGTAAATCTTTTTTTCATTTCTTACCTCCTCATATAATTTTGTTTAAC
>QWCE01003663.1_pt1 | contig 16536 bp, 16 predicted proteins | sample 1972531 | NCBI WGS metagenome assembly QWCE01 (sample SAMN09866716, study PRJNA288562) | Human gut metagenome isolate term4_stool, whole genome shotgun sequencing... | reverse complement strand
ACCAGATCTCCGGCGGCGAGGCGCAGAGAGTCGCCATCGCGCGGTGTCTGCTATTCCGGCCGAAACTGCTGATTTTGGATGAAGCCACCTCCATGCTGGACGTATCCACACAGGCCAATGTGCTGGGAATGATACGGCGGCAGATACGGGAGAGCGGAGGCGGTATCCTGCTTATCAGCCATGATGAAGCGCTGGTAAAATCACTTTGCGATCAAATCTATGTATTTGATAACACAAAACAAAAGGAGAGAAGACAATGATGAAAAAAATCACCGCCCTGCTGTTGGTTATGCTGATGGTGTTTGCCATGGCAGCCTGCGGTGCGGCTCCGGCAGACCCTGCGCAAGTACCATCTGCACAGCCGGCCGCCGAGGCTCCGGCTGCGGAAGCCGCCGAACCGACCCCCGCCTCTCCAATCGACACGCTGACCGTCGGCACGACGGCCTCCATCGAAACCGCCGTATTCGGCGAGTACAACTTCGATATGCTGGCCAGCGGCGTATCCGAATTGCCTCTGGTCTATCAGGATACCAAGGGCGAATACCATCCGCTGTTGGCAGCCTACAGCACGGAAGACGCCGCCACCTGGACCTACACCATTCAGGACGGAATAACCTGGTCCGATGGAGAGCCCGTGACGGCAGAGGATATCCTTTTCACCCTCCAATACGATCAGGCCAACGGCAGCGCCAATTTTGAGGCCCAGACCGCGGAAGACGGCAAGGTTACGGAAGCCAAGTACACCGGCTACACCATCTCCGACGATATGATGAGCATTTCTCTGACGCTGGCGTCTCCCAATGTCCGGGAACTGAGCAACATGACGTCCTTCCGCGTGATGCCCAAGCATGTTTATGAGGGCAAGGACACCGTCACCGATGAGGAAGCGCGGATCACCTGCGGCCCTTATGTGCTGGAGTCCTTCAACAAGGAAGCGGGCACCATCACCTTCGTTGTGAATGAAAAGTATCCCCGGCAGCCCAAGGTGGAAAAGATCGTCTATCAGCTTTTTGGCAATGAGGATACCATGTATCTGGCGCTCCAGCAGGGAGATATTGATATGGTCTGGGCCTACTCCACCGGAGTGGCCGGCACCTATCAGGATGTGCTGGCCGGTGATGCCAACGTGTCTTTGATCAATGTGGCGGCGGCCAACGCGCCCGCTGTGCTGGCATTCAATAACGCGAAGGGTCTGTTCACCAACGAGGATCTGCGTCAGGCGGTCTCCTACGCGCTGGACTACGATGCTTTCAAGACATATTTCGGCAGCGCCTATGCCGAGATCCCCAACCGGGGCTTTGTACCCGCCACCACAGTCGGTTACAAGGATACCGAAAAACTGACGACCGACGCGTCCAAGGCAGATGAATACATGAAGGCGGCCGGTTATACCGAAAAGAACGCCGATGGCTTCTATGTGAACGCAGACGGTCAGGCCGCTGCCTTCACACTGACGGTCAACGCCGCCAAGGAGACCCATGTGGGCTACGCGGAAATGATCAAGACACAGCTGGAGGCATTTGGTATTCAGGTAAATCTGGATACGGTGGACAAGGATGCCTACAACGCCAAGACCAGCAACAAGTTCTCCGAGAACAACATCACCATGGAAGCGGCTATCTATGGCTACACCGCTGCCGGTATGGGCATGGGCAACGGTCTCGGTTCCATTTATGTGGACGGCAATCACGCCGTGCAGGGTGGCTGTCAGGTGTTTGACGAGGAGTTTTCCGCGATCCTCCGTGAGATGAAGGCTGCCAAGACGATCGAAGACTACTACACGGGCGCGGCAAAGCTGCAGGACTACTACGCGGCGCATATGCCGCTGATCGCTCTGTACTGGGACAACATGATGCTGGCCTATTCCTCTTCGCTGGACAACGTGACGGTTGACGCTGTGTTCGGACTGAACAACGTCAACAACTGGTTCAGCATCACCAAAAAATAATCGTTTTAACGCAGGGGGCACACCGGTGAAAAAGTATCAAAAGAATCTGATCCTTGCACTGGTGTGCTTTCTGATCGTTATGGTGCTGAACTTTTTTCTGCCCCGGCTTCTGCCGGGGAATCCCATTGCCTATCTCACCGGCTTTTCCGAGGAGGATATGACCCCTGCTCAGGTGGCTTACTACCGGCAGGCCCTCCATCTGGACGAGCCGCTATTCGTGCAGTTTGGGTACTATCTGCGCTCGCTCTTTGACGGTACGCTTGGCTATTCCTACAAGAAGGAAGCCCCGGTTTCCGCCCTCATTGGGCAGCGGCTGGGATACACCCTGCAGATCACGCTGCCCGCCGTGCTGCTCAGCACGGCGCTGGGACTTTTGTGGGGACTGCACTGCGGCTACAAAAAGGGCGGTGTCTTAGACAAGCTGTCAACGACATTGCAAATCGTGGTCAATACAATGCCTTCGTTCGTGATCGCGCTGGTGCTGATGATCCTGTTCTGCTTCCGGCAGCGGTGGTTTCCCTATACCGGCCTGAACAGCGCCGGTGTTCCCCACGGAACGGCTGCATATCTGTGGGATCGGATACGCCATCTGATCCTTCCCGTGCTTACCCTGACCATCGCTGTTGCTCCATCCCGCTATCTGCTGATGCGCAATACCGTCCGTCAGGTGACGGAAGAAAAGTATGTGCTTTACGCGAAGGAGCGGGGGGTGCCCGATCATAAGATCAAATTTGGGTATATCCTGAAAAACATCGCTCAGCCCTTCATCACCATGGCGGGCATGAGCGTCAGCACCTGTATCGGCGGGTCGTTGGTGGTGGAAAACATCTTCTCCATCGGCGGCATGGGGAGGCTGCTCTCTGACGCCGTGTATACGCTGGATTATCCGCTGATGCAGGGCATCCTGTTCGTTACAACGGCCATCATGACCGTTTCCATTGTTGTGACGGATGTGATCTGTATTTTGATCGATCCCAGAGTTCGGTTGGGAGGTGGTCAGGTATGAAAAAGCGCTGCGTCCCGCTGGCACTTGGCGGAATACTGCTGTTCTTTTTCCTCGCGGCTGCCGTATTCCCGGCTGCGTTTACGAGTTATGGGCAGAAAGAGATGTTTGCCCCATGGCTTACGCTATCCCCGGCGCATCTCCTTGGCACCAATGCGTTGGGATATGATATTTTTACGGAGTTGGTATACGGCACCCGGCAAACGCTGCTGATCGGCGTATCCAGCAGCGTCCTGACACTGGTTCTGGGAAGTATGATCGGTACACTGGCGGCCGGAAAGAGCGTGGTCGGCGGGGTATTGAATGGTGTTATCAACATTTTTGTGCTTCTGCCAAAGCTGGTGACGATGATCGTACTTGCCACCTTTCTGGGCAGCTCCAGCCGGAATCTGATCCTGCTGATCGCCGCATTCAGTTGGGTGGGCACTGCCCGGAACGTGAGGGCCAAGGTGATCCATCTTAATGCCCAGCCTTTTATTGAAAATTGCGTGATCCAGGGATACCGTCATGGGCATATTGTTCTGCACCACATTATCCCCAACCTGTACGACGTGCTGCTCTCCCGTTTCCTTTTGGGGGTCAACAGCTGTATCATGATGGAGTCTACGCTGAGCTTTCTCGGCTTTGGCGACCTTTATTATCCCACTTGGGGCACGATGATCAACTTTGCCTACAAGCGGGGCGCTTTTCTCCGGCAGGCATATGAGTATCTGCTGTCGCCGGGTGTATGCATCATGCTGCTGTCGCTGTCGTTTTATCTGATCAGCCTGTATTTTGAGCACAGGCAAGCCACGATTCAGGATGTATAGGAGGTCACATCATGCAAAAAGAGTTAAAGTCCCTGTGGGATACATGCGTGACATTTCACGGCCACGGCTGCGGCGGTCTTGCGGTCGGCTTCCGCGCCGTCCTGTACGCGTGGGAGCTGTTCGGGAGCGGCCGGGCGGCCGAGGACGAGGAGATCGTATGTGTTGCTGAGACGGACGCCTGCGGCGTGGACGCCATTCAGGCGCTGATGTCATGCACCGTCGGAAAGGGCAACCTGGTTTTCAATTTACAGGGGAAGAACGCCTTTTCCTTTTACCGCCGTTCGGACGGAAAGTCCTTCCGCCTTGTTCTGCGCCCCACGCCGGATAAGACCAAGGACGAACGCCTGGCATGGCTCATGGATGGGGATTTTCACGAGATGTTCGACGTAAAGAAAGCCCCGGAGCCGATGCCGGAGGAAGCCCGGATCTTCAAGACCGTTACCTGTTCCGTATGCGGAGAACGTTTTGCTGAGAGCTTTGCCCACTTACAGGACGGAGAGATCGTCTGCTCCGCCTGCTGTCGCCCGTATACACGGGGGCTGTGATGGAATATCCGTTTGATGAACTGCACGCCGGGATCGGAAGCCAGATCATGAATCTTCCCGCCGGGATCCCCGATTCCGATGCGGTCACGCAGGCAAAGGCGCTGCCGGACTCCGTGGGGAAATTTATGGCGTTGGGAAAAGCCCTTTCCCGGCAGCTTCGTTATCGGGAAGCCATTGATGCCTATACGGAGGGGCTGAAATCGGAACCGGAAAGCCTGCCCTTGCTCCGACTGCGGGCGGGACGGTATCTGACGACCCTGCAAAGCGATCTTGCCATCGCTGATTTCAAGAAATGTCTGTCCTTAGGAGCGGATAAACCGGACTGCCTCTATCGGATCGGGCTGGCACATTACTACGCCGGGCGGTATATGCAGGCAATAGAGATGTTCGAGAATTGTATGCCCCTCTGCGATGAGGAAATGGGCATTGCCGTCATGTACTGGCATACGCTAAGCGCAGCACGGGCGAAAAAGCCGCCGGCACTTCTGAAGGACTATCATCCTGGCATGGCAGTGGGCCATCATACCGCTTATGAAAAGGCCATGCAGGTTTGGAGCGGCACAACGCCGCTGCCGGCCATGCTTCAAATGCTGGAAGACGAAAAAGATGATCTGGAATACAGCATTGTGCTGTATGGTCTTTTGTGGTACCCGGACTGTAACGAGCAGGAGTGTCTGTATGTAAAGCTCTTGTCCCGCGGCGGCTTTTGGCCAAGTTTTGCGTATCTCGCAGCGTGGAACGATCGGTCAAGAGCCTTATAGTCTATCTTCTCCAGTCTTGCAAACAGCAACTGCGCCCGAGTCCGCTGCTATGTTGGCGATCTCTGTGTTGGCGGCCGGCTTATCGGCGTATCAAAAAGTAACCGTCAGAGACGTTGAATAATGTCCGCACCGCATGATGATTAAGCGAAAGAGCAGAAATAAAGTGCAAGAGCCATCCGCGTTTTGAAACGGTTGTTCTGATTTCGGAAGAAATGGACATCGGCCTCGGCGGAATCGCGTTCCACGACAGAGCACCGCAAGCCGCCGCCAAGTGCGCGGCAGATTACTTTGCCGGTAAGAGTGACGCCGAGTCGCAGAAGTACATAGACCTGTGCATGAGCGCGGATAAGCTGAAAGGACACGTCAAAGGGAAATAAAAAGAGCCGATAACCCGTACTGCCTGAGGGCTTACGGATTATCGGCTCTGCGTCTTTGCGCCCGGTTCTTTTGAATTGGATTTTTTCGGCTTATTTGATCTGCCCATCACCGCCCATAAGCGCGGTCATTTCCTCAATGCGCTCCAACGGGAACGGCGGCTCACAAAGAGGCTTCATCGCGATGCTCATGAGCTTCATAGGGTTGTCGTCCGCAGCCACGCGGTTGGAGCTGAGCGCACCGCAGCGCTTGCAGCGGTGAATGATCGCCCATTCTCCGCCCTTGCGTACCCAGACGGCGATCGGCTCCATAATGCCGCCGCAGTCACTTGCCCGGTCGCCGGGTTCTATGTCCACATGAAGGCTTGAAAGGCAGTTGGGACAGTGGTTGCGGTGGCTGCTGCCGGCATTTTCCGGCACACACGGTCTACCGCAGACCTTGCAGGTAAATGTGTCGTGACAGGCGTGGGTCTTATAGTACCCTTTTTCAAAGGTTTTGCGTTTGTTTTCGCGGTTCATTGGAAGTCCTCCTGAAGATGTGCGGCTTGTTCTTCGGGAGGAATGGCGTGTGAATGAATTTGCCAGACCTCCCGGTCAGGCCACACGCTCCGGTAATAAAGTGGTAAGTTTCAAAAAATACTCCTTGTCTTTTTGTTAAAATCTTTCCTGCCCGGATTTCGGATGACCGCCAAAAGGTTACCCCATAGCTTGTTCTCCCCGGACAGTGTCCTTAAATGTATCCCCTTCGTTTCGGCGCTGCCGCCCGAATTATACCGCTTCAAAACCAGTATATCAATAGGGAGAGATAATTGCGTTCATCGTATTTTTTCCTCTCCATGGTCGCCCATTGTGTTCAGCTCAAGATTCATCCGGTCAAAATCAATAAATTTTCCATTGATTTAAAAAACAAGGGAATGTACACAGCTTCCGAAAGCCGTACTTTTCATACAGTCTGACGGCGCGGGCATTGTCGCTGCCCCAGGTGTTCTCCATATCTTCACACCCGGCGCATGAGAAAGGCAGAAACTATAAGCCTTTCCCACGCGTGAGTTATTCGTTTTAACGCCACTTAAAACGAATAACTCAAAACAACATGGCCCTAAAGTATGAAAAGGAGCATCCGATGAAACCTACACGCCGTATGGCGTCAATACGCGCCGGCTGCTGGTGCAGGGGTACCGTGTTCCCTATGAGCCGGAAACCGTTTCGGCTAAGATCACAGAGTCAGCCGGAGAGAATAGCAAAGTTTCCGGCTGGCAGCAGCAGTATTTCGACGGCGTATATTACGGCGTCATTCTGGCTGACACCGTTGTCCCTGTATGGGTCGTTGTACGGGAAGCACACCGGGGGCAGTATCCGGTGCCGCCATCGGCATTCCTGCAGACGGGAGCATCGTCCTTTTGGAGCAGATCACGACGATAGGCAAGCGCCAATGTAGGCACGTTTGATGCCCGGCAGATGGATACCATCCGCTGCTGCATCGAGATCAGCATCGGGCAGGCTATTCCGGAAAGAGAAAACTTGCCTTAGAAAAGCTATCTATAAGAATTCGTCGGGAAAGTAAAACGAATTAAGGCAGAACAAGAGGCTGCGGCCGGTAAGAGCGAATTATGTAGGAAGAGATTATCTCGATAAATTGCGAGGAAGTGGGTTCAGATTCCAATGGATAACCGGCCATCTGACAGAGCAAGCCGGGATTGACAGACCATGCGCGGGAAACGGCGGTGCGGATGTTTCTTTCGACGGCTGTCCAATTGCATTCAAAGTGCTCGGCAGTTTCCATGTAGATTTCTTTTGTGATCGCCTCCAGACGGGACTCGTCCTGAATGGCCAGGCAGATAGCGTACTCGGTATGTTTAAAGCCTTTGTAGCATCTTGTAATGCCAAGAGATCGCAGGATGTCTTGCACGACTGTCATTGGTATATCCTCCCAAATCCAAAGATTTAAGAAGATGATAGAACCGATAACAGATAAATCGGTCTTTATCGCCGCTTTTCGTCATTTTTCGACATATTTTCTTCTCATCTGGCGAAAGAAACAACAGGCTCTTGTTTTTCCAAGTCATCAAAAACACAATCTATAAGGAGACGAAAATGGGCTTTAGCGATGTTTTGACAAACGGCTTGCAGGGGGCTTTGAACGCGATTTCCTGATGCGGCAAATAAAAAATCAGAGCAAAGCGAACTTTGCTCTGACTGGCGGAGATGGAGGGATTTGAAACCCCGCGCCGGTTTTCTACGCCGGCCTCCCGATTTTCAAGACTTTTCGGTTAAATGGACTTGGGTGGATTTGGGTGGAAAATGGCTTCCTGTTTTGGAAGGCTAAAAGCGGCTGGAACACCTTCATTTTTCAGAAGAAATTTGCCTCAACCCCTTGCGCGGCAAGGAAAATCGAACTCACGGCCACGAGAGCGAAAAAACGCTTCAATCAGGAGAGAAAGGAGAGATTTAGGAGAGAAAAAGCGAGATTTTGGGAAATTGGAGAGAAAAAGGAGAGAAATTCGGCCCTTGATTTTAGCCCCAAAATGAGCCCTTTAACAAGAGAATCAATGATACATTTTCTTCTGCTGTTGGCGAAAAAAAGCAGAGGTGTATCACATGAAAACAAACCATTATTATTCCGATCTCCTACGACAGTACCCTGCATACATGACAAAGGAACAGATGTATCAGGTGTGCCATATCAGCAAAAAGACATGTTTATTTCTGCTGCAAAGCGGCCTTGTCCCCTGCCTTGACAGCGGCAAGAAAACCCGAAGATTTAAGATCGAGACGGCCAATGTAATCCGTTACTTGGCGGATCGTGAGCTCCACCCCGACCGGTACAAGCCACCGGATGGATTTTATAAGCGGAAGCGAGTGAAAGGAAAATCTCGAAGAAAGAAACGCCGCAAGCAAGGGACGGACACTCCCTCTCCCTCGGTTACCGGCGTTGATCCGTGCATCATGCGTGAATACTACAGAGCAGAATTGGAGCTTTATCCGGATGATGTATTAACTACCAGACAGATCTCCGAATTTACAGGTTACAGTCATTCTTCTGTTGTGCGGTGGTGCAATAAGCAGTACCTCCAAAACTTTTACATAAGGCATCGCTTTTATGTCCCGAAGGAATACCTGCTTGATTTCTTCACGAGCAGGCGCTTTATTAACATATCTGTGAAGTCCGAACTTCATAAGGAAAGGAATCAACAGCTGATCCAATATCAAGCAGAATCGTGTTCTGCAATGGTCAGCACTCCATAGCCAAGCGAGAAGAGAGCGAAGAATAAAGTTTATACTAAAAACCAGGGGAGCTAATGGCCTTTAGCTCCCCCGTTCCGTACGTCTGCTTATTGTAATATGGGTCAGCACACGCTCCGATTAAGATTGCAGTCGTTGTTCTTGACATCCAGGCTTGTGTATGTATAATATAAAATAAATTATCATAAAATGCTTTATCATAAGGAGGCGTTAGCGCATGAAGTTTATAGGCAGGCAAGCCGAGCTTAGCAAGCTGAACGCAGAATATACCCGTGACGGCAGCTTTGTGGTCATCTATGGCCGCCGCCGAGTTGGCAAAACGACGCTGATCAAAGAGTTCTTGAAGAAAAAAACCGCCTTTTACTTTCTGGCTACCGAAGAACTGGAGAGCCAGAGCATGAAACGGCTGGCCGGAGTCATAGCCCGTACAACGAAAAATGCGCTACTGCAGAAGGCGACCTTCACGGACTGGCTGGATCTGTTTCAGGTAATTGCAGATTATAAGCCCGAAGAAAAGAAGGTACTTGTCATTGACGAGTTTCCGTACCTGGTAAAAACAAATTCGGCGTTTCCCTCTATCCTGCAAAATGCCTGGGACGAAATTCTGAAAGACAGCAATGTAATGCTGATTCTGTCTGGCTCCCTGATCGGCATGATGAAGAAGCATGCTTTATCGTATGACAGCCCTCTGTATGGCCGCAGAACGGCACAGATCCGGTTGGCTCCGTTGTCCTTTACGGATATATACGCCGTTCAGAAAATACCATTTGCGCAGGCCGTAGAACAGTACTCCGTGACGGGCGGCGTTCCGAAGTATCTGGAGTTTTTTGAGGATGGCCGACCGCTGGAAGAGCAGCTAGAAGATGCCGTTTTGTCCAAAAGCGGTTTCTTATATGAGGAGCCAAATTTTCTGCTGAAAAGCGAGTCGCTGACAGCTGTGAACTATTTCTCCATCATCAAAGCCATCGCAGACGGGAATCATAAGTTGGGCAAGATTGCCGGAGCGCTGGGGCAGGAGACTTCTGCGTTGACACAGTATCTGTCTACGCTCACGGATTTGAGTTTCGTCGAAAAGAAAACTCCGATAACGGAAAAGAACCCGGAAAAATCCCGTAAGGGGCTGTATTTCATTTCAGACAATTTTATCCGCTTCTGGTTCCGCTATGTTTATCCTTATAAAGGGGAACTGGAACTAGACAACACGCAGATTGTGCTGGATGAGATCAACAAGGATTTCATAGAGAAATTTGTGGCATTTGCGTATGAGGACATCTGTCGGAATATCTTTGCCGATTTGTGCAGAGACGGAACGATTCCTTTTGTACCGTCCCGCATCGGCTCGTATTGGCTGAATGATTTTGACGGCGATACAGAAATAGATGTGGTAGCCGTAGACCATCAGAACAAGCAAGTGTTTGCCGGAGAATGTAAGTTTCATTCTAAGCCGGTGGATGCGCCGGTATATTTTGCGCTGAAAGAAAAGGTTGACGGCGCTGCGGAAATTCATAAGGCATTTCCGGGATACGATGTTCTCTTCGGCGTGTTCAGCAAAAGCGGGTTTACGCAGCGCATGTTCGATACTGCAAAGGAAAATAACCGTCTGCTCCTGATCAACGAGGATCATTTGGTATAGTTTCATTTTCTCATAAATCGCATTTTTCAGACACTTCTCGCTTTTGCAAGGATCACAAAAACAAAAAGGAGGCCGGGAAACAATGATCTACTTTACTGCAGATACGCATTTCGGCCATGCCAATATTATTTAAGATGTGTGAGCGGCCGTTTCCCGATGTGGAAACCATGAACGAGTCCATGATCGCCGCATGGAATGAACGAGTGCGCGGAAATGATACCGTGTATGTTGTGGGCGATATGTTCTTTCGCTGCCCTGACCCGGAGAGCATACTGAAACGGCTCAAGGGCAAAAAGCGGCTGATCGTCGGCAATCACGACAGCACATGGATGAGCAAGGTCGATATGGGCCGGTACTTTCTCAGCGTGGACAGCTTTCTGGAGACCTCGGACGGCGCGCACGCCTTAACGCTATGTCACTATCCGATGGTGACATGGAAGCACACCATACGGTCGTACATGATCCACGGCCATATCCATGCGGATACCGGGGCGGACTTCTGGCCGCTGCTCCGCTGTCGGGAGAATGTATTAAATGCCGGTGTGGACGTGAACGGCTATCGTCCGGTCACATTCGATGAGTTGGTAGAGAACAACCGGAAGTTCAAGGCGTTACACGGTGCGAGGGGAAAGCCAGTATAATTTGGCTGACACAGTGCAAGTTGCAGGGCAAATCACGATGCAAGATATACTCAGCTATTGCATGACACAGGGTCAAGAACACAGCAGGGCTGCCGCAGCCAAAGTACAAAACTGATATGAACTTAGGGGGTCCCCCCAAGTTGCCCCCCTAAGATGCCCCCAAGATAAAACTGTTAAATTCTACGCAAAATCCCGCAGCAAAGCAGAAATCGCCAACTATTGTGGCTTCAAATCTCCGAACATTGGGTTTCACAGGTTGTCTTATGTGTCTTTCCTAAGGATATCTAGGTACTCTTCATAGACAAAGACAAGCGCTTTGCCGGATTTTGCGGAATACTTGAGAATATTCCGATTGCATAGCATGGTAATATAATTTGCCGTACCGTTTCTGGAAAGGCCGAGTGCACTCGCCGTCTTGACGGTTTCTATAATTGGATTCTGCTCAATGTAGGCAAGCAGCCTCATGATGTTGTGCCGCGAACGGGTCGGGACATCCGCCAACTTAGCTTCATTTTTCTGGTGAAGCGCATTTAGGCGGTCGATAGTTTCGGTTGCGTCTTCAGCTGTTTCCGCAATACCACGAAGGAAAAATTTTACCCACTGCTCGTAATTACCGGCTTTGCGAACCTCGCTCATTCTGTCATAATATTCGATTCGATTCAATTTCAGGAAGCACGACAGATACAGTACTGGAGAAGAAAGCTCGTTTACGCTCATCAGAAACAATGTTATCAGTAGTCTGCCAACTCGTCCGTTGCCATCGAGAAATGGATGGATTGTCTCGAACTGATAATGGATCAGCGCAGCCTTAACCAACGGATCCATGCCATCCTCATCGTTCATGAATTTCTCAAGAGCTGACATGCACTCGGCCATGTCCTGCGGGTTGGGCGGAATATACCGAGCGTTTTTCAGCGTACTGCCTGCGCCACCGATCCAGTTTTGCGATATACGGAATTCGCCAGGCGTTTTATCGCCGCCCCTTACACTATTCATCAGCACCGCATGTGTTTCCCGAATTAATCGGTTGCACAGCGGCAAATCTTCCAGACGTTTGATGGCGAAATTAATTGCGCGAACATAATTTACAACATCCGAAACGTCCGCATTAATGTTCTCATCAACCTCGGGATTCAGGACATCTTCCAATGTGCATTGCGTCCCTTCAATCTGGGAGGACACAAGAGCTTCCTTTCGGACGTACATGGATATAAACAGGTCCTTGTTGGGGATGCGGTCAGATAGGCCGTTGAGCAACGCGAGCTTTTTGTGAGCGTCAATCAGAAGCTGCTGCATCTCAGCGTCAATCTCTATATTCGGTTGCGGCGGCAATGGCTGGGGATAAAATGAGGTGTACGCCATTTCTCCGCTGAGGTTCTGTACAGTCTTTCCTGCACGATTCTTCACGCCGTCTCCTCCTATTTGAGTTTTTCTATAATAGTATAACCGGAAAAACTCACGAAATCAATAGTTTGTGAGTTTTCGCGTTTTGTTTTCTCACGTAAAATCATGAAAAAGCACTTCCTTATAATTATTGTTCCGCGCATGAGGCTTAAAGTGCATATCCACGCGCCGTCTATCCACTTCGGGTAGGCGGCTTTTTCATGCCTGTACATAGCCGTCGATCTTCCGCAGACGGCGAATTCTTCAAAAGGAGGAAAACCAATGGAGAACGGCAAAGTAATTGCTATCACTAACCAAAAGGGCGGCGTCGGAAAAACGACTACCACAGTAAATCTCGGCGTTGGTCTGGCGCAGTTTCAAAGGAAAAAGGTGCTGCTTATCGATGCCGACCCGCAGTCGAGTCTCACCGTTGCGCTCGGGCACAAAAATCCCGATGCGATCGACGTGACGCTTGCCACGGTCATGGATGCAGTAACCGAAGACCGGCCAATCGAGAAAGGCGCAGGTATCCTGCATCACAGCGAGGGCGTGGATCTGCTTCCCTCCAACATCGAGCTCTCCGGCATGGAAACCGGATTATTCAATGTTATGAGCCGCGAGTATGTCCTGAAAAACGCTATCGACAGCATGAGAAAGGATTACGACTATATCCTGATCGACTGTATGCCCTCGCTGGGGATGATGACGATCAATGCGCTGGCCGCCGCGGACAGCGTAATCATTCCCTCTCAGCCGAGTTTTCTGTCAACAAAAGGTCTGAATCTCCTGCTGCACTCTGTCTCGAAAGTGAAGCGCAGTATCAACCCGAAGCTGCGGATTGACGGGATTCTGCTGACGATGGTGGACAGTCGTACAAACAACGCCCGTGGGATCATCGAATCTCTCCGCAGTACGGTAGGACAGAACATCAAGGTATTCGATACCGAGATCCCGCATTCGGTCCGCGCGGCGGAGTGCGCCCTGACCGGCGAAAGCATCTTCGCCCACGATAAGAACGGCAAGGTTGCTGCCGCCTACGAAATGCTGGCAAAGGAGGTGACCGCGCTTGAAAGAACGGCCGTTGATCGACCTGGGCATGACTGGGTACGATGAGCTTTTTATGAACGATACGGAGCGCCGGGAGGCGATGCTTCCGAAAATATATAACATCCCGCTTTCGGAGATCGACGACTTCCCAGCCCATCCATTTCAGGTTCGTCTGGATGAGGACATGGATCAGCTTGTGGAGAGCGTCAAGGAACGAGGCGTTATTACCCCCATCACCCTGCGGCAGAAGGCAGACGGGCGGTATGAGATTGTGTCCGGTCACCGGCGTCGAAAGGCGTGCGAGCTGGCAGGCCTCGCAACCGTCCCGGCAGAGATCAAAGAGCTGACGAGGGATGAAGCCATCATTTTAATGGTGGAATCCAATTTGCAGCGATCTACGATTCTGCCAAGTGAAAAGGCCTTTTCATATAAAATGCGGCTGGAGGCGATGAATCGACAAGGACAGCGTACAGATTTAACTTTTTCTCCATTGGATAAAAAGTTGCGCTCAGGTCAAGAGCTTGCAAGCAACGCAGGTGATAGTCAAGCACAAATTTATCGCTACATCCGCCTTACAGAACTCATCCCAGCCCTCCTTACGATGGTAGATGAAGGCCGGATAGCTCTGCGGCCGGCGGTCGAACTCAGCTATCTGGGTAAGCTCGAGCAGCAAGATCTGGCTGCGGCGATCGGGCTTTCGCTGGCAACGCCATCTCATGCACAGGCCATCAAGCTGCGAACCTTTTCGAAGGAGGGCAAGCTCTCTCCGGCAGTCATCGAATCCATCATGTGCGAGGAAAAACCAAATCAAAAAGAGAAGATCAACATCCAGTACGCGGAGGCGAGAAAGTACATTCCGTCCAGCGTTCCCTATGAGCAGACCGGTGCGTATATTTTGAAAGCGCTTGAATACTACCACCGGCATCTGGAACGCCAGAGGAACGATGCAAGGTAAAGAAACAGCCACGCCAAGGGAGCAGTCTGCACATTTTTCGGTCACGGTATTGCTTGTCTTCCCCCTCTCACACTCTCCCCCCGTAAACCTGGCTGTTTACCGGCTGAAAGAAAGATATACCGGACGAATTTCTCAAGTCCGGCGACAGCACTAACAAAGATCGGAGTGATACAAGATGAAGTATTTCGTGGATGTGAAAGATATCAGTTACGCCACCATCGCTGTGGAAGCAAAAGATGTCGCCGAGGCAGAAGCCATTGCAAAGGAGCTGTATTTCAGCGGAAAGATCGACTGGGCCGAAGCCGACGTCACATGGGAAGCCCGTCCCGATGAGCGGAATCGCGGAGACTGCCGATGAGCCTGCTTGTGTCCAAAGAGCAATTTACGTTTGTCATCTGGTCCAACGAGTATCTGGACTGGGATAACTACCGGGATGCCTTTGAAGAGGATTATTCCAGCCTGACCGACGACGAGAAATACCAGCTCATGTGCGATCTCAACAACGATTATCTGGACGATGAGCGCCGGAATCTGGATGTTCAAGTGGGTACGCCGATCATCGTCATTGCCGATATCGGCCGGTGGGATGGACGGCACACCGGCTACCGGGAAATCTCCAGCGGCTGTATCAAGGATTGCCTGGAATCGCAGCTGGACGGCGTAACCTGGTATGTGGACGGCAAGGGCGATTTCCGCATGGACGGCTATCACCACGACGGCCGCAATTACTACCTCTACCGCAAATACCGGGAAGACATCAGCGAGGAGGCCATCGAGGACTTCAAAGGAAAGATCCTCGACCATACGCTGACAGCGGAGGACATCGACCGAGTAACAGCACGCCTTGGCGATGACATCGCCGATGTCTATGGTTTCCGGCTGCCGGAGCAACGAAAAAAGCATGAAAGGAACGACGCTAGATGAAGAAGGTCTGTCCCACCGGTGTAAACCTCGTAGCCAGGATCGACTATCTGGGCTTTCGCGGCGAAGTAGTCGAAAGCGTCGAATACAAGAGTGAGGAACCGTTTCTGACCGACCTGAAGGAGCAGCTGGACTGCGGCGTGCCGCTGTGCGTGACGCTCTACCGAGACCAGAATGGAAAAACGATCTCTCGGAATTTTCTGGCAGAGGTTGATACGCCTCCGAAAAGGGTTTCCGTTGAAGACGTTCCTTCTCAAACACCGAAAGATCGGAGGGATGCAAGATGAAGACAGAAATCGTGTTTATCGACGAGGACACCCTGACACCGGAAGAATGGGAGGCGATCGCAGATGAGCCGACCGAAGAATAAGGACGAATACCGTGCTGAGCTGGCCGAGACCTTCGCTCATGTGCTGGAGGAAAAGGGGCTGGAGTGGCAGAAGGAATGGCGCGGCAGCGGCAACGATGCTCCGCATAACGGCATCACCAAGGCCTGCTACCGGGGCAGCAATGCCTTCTGGCTCTCCCTCATCGCCATGATGAAGGGCTACAACGATCCTCGCTGGGTGACGATGGTACAGATCATGGATGCAGACGGCAAGTATCACCCAAAACAGAAGTGGCACCTGAAGAAAGGTTCCAAGGCAACCTATGTGGAATACTGGTATCCCTACGATATCGCCAACAAGAAGGCGCTGACCTGGGAACAGTACAAGCAGGAGTTGGAGAACGGCCGCGGCGAAAAGGAGTTTACGCTGTCCACTCGTTACACGGCGGTGTTCAACGCCTGCGATATTGAGGGAATGCCGGAGCGCCCTGCGGTGCAAAAGAGCGACATTACACCGGATGCATTGATCGAAAAGCTCAGCAGCGGAATGGGCGTGGAGATTCTGACAGACGGCGGCGATCAGGCCTACTATTCACCCATGCAGGACAAAATCCACCTGCCTGACCCCGGCTCTTTCCATAGCGAGTACGCCTTCAACGCCACAGCACTCCATGAACTGTCTCACTCCACCGGCCATCCCGCAAGGCTGAACCGACCGCAGGGGGCGCTGTTCGGCACACCGCAGTATGCTTACGAGGAGCTGGTGGCGGAGATGTGTTCCTGCTTCATGGGTGTCAATCTGGATGTGACCGCTACACCGCAGCACATCGATAACCACAAGGCCTATGTGCAGTCCTGGATTCAGGCCATCCGGGACAAGCCCGAGACGCTGATCCGCGCCATCAAAGACGCGCAAGCGGCAGCCACTTACATGGATTATAAGGC
>QWCE01003854.1_pt1 | contig 16577 bp, 5 predicted proteins | sample 1972531 | NCBI WGS metagenome assembly QWCE01 (sample SAMN09866716, study PRJNA288562) | Human gut metagenome isolate term4_stool, whole genome shotgun sequencing... | reverse complement strand
TGTTTGATGTAGGTGATGTCGGTGAGGAAGAGTTTTCTGGCTTCGCCCGGCTTGAAGGCGCGTTTGACGCGGTTGGGCGCGATTTTGTTTTCTTGGCCGTCGTTTTTGCGTTTGCCATAGGGTCGGGCTTTTTTTACGGGGCAGATGAGTTGGTATTTCCGCATGATGCGTTGGATTTTTTTGCGGTTGTAGATGATGTCGTAGTCGTTTTTCAGGACCATGCGCAGGGAGCGGCTGCCTTTGTGGTAGTATTTTCCGCTATGCTCGAAGGCTTTTTGTATGAAGTACAGGGCTTCTCGATCAGCATCTTCTCTTCGTTGCCGGTTTTCTTTGCTGGCTTTGTAGTAGTAATAGGTGCTTCGCGGCAAATGAAGGTTTTTGCAAAGGGCTTTAATATTGACGGCTTTTCCGTAGGCTTGGACGGTTTCTTCTACGATTTTGCAGAGATCAGTCGTTCCATAGGCCTTCTTGTCGCATCGCCTCCCTCCTAGCCAGCCAGCTTTTTTTAATGCTTCGATCTCCGCAGCTTGTTGTTGAATGATTTTTTCTTGCTTTGCTATTTTATCTTTAGCTTTTCGTATATCCTTGATCTCATCGATCGATTTAAGGGCTTTGTTCACGGCGTCTTCGTCCACTGATACGCTTACTGTTTCCCGGATGTGTCCTTGTTTCCAACGATCAGCTGCTCGTTCGATCCGTTTGTCGCCTAAGATCTCCGGATCAAAGCCGGCATCAATAAAGATTTGTTTGGGTCGTTCGTTTGCCCGAAGTGTAGGCGTCGACAAAGTGTTTTTTAAAGGCGGCGGTATAAAACACGCGATAATCATCGACTGATTCGACATTCGGATTGGCGCGTAAGATAGCTTGCTCTTCAGTGGTTAGTTTTCCTCGTCCCATGGTTTCCCTCCTTAATTGAATTATACACGATTTGAGGTAGGGGGATGTCCAAATCTTGGGGACCGGGTTAAATCGCAACGCCCTGGGCCCTTCCCCGGGTTTCAAAACCGTGTAAGAATCAATTTTTAAGCGAAAAAAGTAACTTGAATCCATTTACGTTCACTTCGCATTTTGAAAATAGGCACCACCGCCCTGCGGGATAAGGGCGTACAACTATACATCCGTTTCGTGAAGGCTTCGCCTCCCCGAAACGGTGTAAGACTGCATCTGACCTTCCGACGACTCGCGACCCTCGTCGGGATAGGTCATGAAATCGTAACGCCCTTTTCCACGCCCCCGGGTTTAAAAGCCATTAAAGAATGGAATTGTGAGTTAAGAAAAGAGGAATCGCGAATCATAAACCGTGTGCCTCTTTGACCGCAAAGAAAAAATGTGCGCGAAGAAAAAGAAAAAAGTAGGGACAAAGCTACCCGCACATCTCGCTGAATAAAGCGACTCGCAAGTGGCTTTATTCAGCTTCCCAACGTAAATCTTTCCCAAAAAACGCCATGGGCACAAATTTATGGAAGATGCGGCTGAAGATTCGGTCGCCGTAGACGGCGGAAAGTTCTCTCGGGCTCAGATTGGTGCTGATGATCATTTTTTTGCCGTCGATCATGCGGCTGTTGACGATGTTAAAGAGCTGGGAGTTGGTGAAGGAATTGGTGAGCTCGGTGCCCAAATCGTCGATGATCAAGAGGTCCGCGGTAAAGAGGCTGTCGTAGGCCATTTTCACTTCATCGCTCGCGTCGCGATTAAAGGTTTTTTCCTCGAAGATGCGCACCAGGCCGAAGGCCGTTTCGTAGACCACGGATTTTCCCGCCGCCATGAGCTCGGCGGCGATGGCGTGGGAAAGGAAGGTCTTGCCCAGGCCCGTGGGGCCGTAGAGAAGCAAATTCATGTCGTTGGCCTCGCCGAAGGTGGCGATGAAGTTTTCCGCCACGGCCAGGATCTCTTCCATGTTTTGCCGCGGGGAAATGCCCTCGTCGGCGAAGGGCAGATCGGAGTAGATGTCCAGGCGGAAGTTGCCGAAGTTGTTTTTTTCGATCTGCCGCTCGATGTGGCTGGAGCGGTGGAGGTAGGCGGTGATCCGCTGTTTCATGCAGCTGCAGCGCTCGCCGTTTTCCAAATAGCCCTTGTCCTTGCAGCGGCTGCAGCGGTAGATGGGATCCAGGTAATCCGCCGGAAGCCCCGCTTCCACGAGCATGGCCCGGGCCATTGCTTCGTAGGTTTCGAGCTCCTTTACGGCGGCATCGGCCAGGTCGGCGTCGCCGCTTAAAAGGGTGGCCTTGGCCGCTTCAAAGCCCAGGGCGCGGATGTTTTCTTCCACCGCTTCAAGCCCCGGCGCCATGGCGTAGGCTTCCTCGCGGCGCTCGCGGAGGGTCTGTTCGTTTTCTCGCCTGAGGGCGTCGTAATCCGCCCGAATTTTATCGAAGATGGATGCCATCTATTTCTGTCCTTTCCCCTCTATAAATTGCCGGCGCTTGCGCTGAGCCATTTTTTCCAAGGCGTCGGCGCTGTATTTCGCCGTGGCCGATCCCGCCATGGGCTGAGGCCGATGACCCCGGATGACCTTGGGCTTTTGATCCTTGGAAAGATCCTCGGGCTTTTTGATGCCCTTCACCTTCCACGCGGCGAGAATGCTTTCAAAATACCGCCAATTGGGCTTGGCGATGCCCCCGGTACGCCGGGCCGCCTCTTCCAAAAGGGCGACGTCCATTTCCTCGGCGTAAGAGGCCACAGCGTCGGACTCGGCGCGAATGTAGGGCTTGTCGGATAAGCCCATAAGCTGCAGGAGGTGGCGGTAGCGGTAGTAGGCCGCGTCATGGGTGCGGAAATTTTCCGCCAAGGCCTCGGGTGTGCGCACATTGGCGTCGGCCCAATTTCTGACGATCCCCTCGATGTAGGGGACGGAGCGCTTGTTTTTCTCCTCGGTGCCGTAGCGGAAGGCCTCGAGAATCATCTCCGGCGTCATGTTATAGACCTCGCGCCAGGCGGCGATGTCCAGCTTTTGCTGATAGGGCACCTGCTTGCGCATGTAATATTCCACCTTGGAAAAGAGATTGGCGATCTCCGTATCCTCCAGCCGGCGCACGAAATCGCTCTTCGTTGCCTCGGGGCTGTACACCTCTTTCGTATAGAGCTCCTTCAGGCGCAAAAAGCGAATGCCGTAGCTTTCCCCTTCGTAGATCTTTTCCACAATGCCTTCCGATTCCCAATAATCCCAGGCCCGCTTCACGTCGCTTTCCAAGAGATTCAGGCGATCGGCCATGGACTTGTGGTCGCCCTCGCCGCCGTTTGTCGCCAGTTGCAGCCCGGCCAAATAGACCTTCACGAAATCCCCGTCGGCCTGGGGCATGTAATCGTTTAAAAAAATATTTTCTATGGGCGTATCCCCTAAATCCAATTTCGGCGGATTCAATTTAAATTCCACGCCGCCACCTGCCTTTCGTGATTTCCATTTGATGCACGAACACGGCACAAAACTGCCGCGCCGTGCGCATATGCTTTCTGTACGGGGCGAAGGCCGCATCGTACACGGCCCCCTGAGGCAAATCCACCCGGCGGTAGATGCGGCCGATTCGCTCAAAGCCCAAAGACTCGTAGAGATGAATGGCCCGCCCGTTCCAAGGGAGCACCTCCAGAAGAATCCGCTCCAGCCCCAAGGTGTAAAAACCGTAATCCAAGAGCCAATGCATGGCCGCCCGGCCCAGGCCCCGATCGATCACCGCCCGGTCCAGAATAATGCCCACCTCGGCGGTGCGGGTGATGAGGGAAATGTTTTTCAGGCCCATGTAGCCCGCCGCGCGACCTTCCTCCAGAATGGCGAAGTATTGATCCCGGTGGCCCTTCGTCTTCCAGCGGTACCAATCCCCCACGGTGTCCTCGTCTTCCATAAAATTATACATACTAAAGAGCGGGTCGTCGTAATCGGTCCAGTTTAAAAAATCGCGCACGTGTTCTTCCTTTAAAGGCGCCACGTCCATGGCTTTTTTATCGCGCAAAAAACCCCCTCCTCCTCCTATGATTGTACCATAAGGGGCGAGGGGGGTTTTTCACTTTTTTCAGATGGGCCGAGGATGGGCTTTAGATAAAGCTCTTGCCGTTAATGCCCGTCCAGTGTTCTGTCTTCTTGTCGCGGTCGCGAATGAAATCGTGGCCCATGGTGGCTTCCATGATCGGTTCAAAGTACCAATCGCTGCGCTTCACATCGCCAAAGCGAATCACTTCACTCGGGTGCGCGTCGATCCAATAGAGATCGGCGTGGCGATTCAACATGCGGTTGGTAATGGCCGTGACTTCTGCGCGGGTAATGGCTTGTTCGGGGCGGAAGGTGTTGTCCGGATAGCCCGAAATCCATCCCTTGGTGGCCGCAGAGCGAATGGCGTTATAGCCCCAGTGGCTCGGCGCCAGGTCGCTGAAGGAAATGGCATTTCCTTGCGCCAATGCGTCGAATCGCGAGGCGATGGCGGCAAATTCCGCGCGGGTAATGGGTTTGTTGGGCTTGAAGCTGCCGTCGGGATAGCCGCTGACAATGCCTCGTTGCACCGCATAGCCCACGGTGTTCGCGTACCAGTCGCCGGGGCGAATGTCCGAGAGGCCCGCGTCGTAGTGGCGCCATTTTACCGGGCGCTCATTCAAGAGGCGGGTAAACATCGTGGCCGCTTCCGCACGGGTCATGCCCTTGTTGGGGGCGAAATTGCCGTCCGGATAACCGATGAGGTATTGGTAGTGATCCGTCGTGTTTAACGCATCCTTGCCGACATTCGGTTGATTCGGTTGATTGGGTTGATTCGGTTGATTCGGTGCATTCGGTTGATCGCAAGTGTTGTTGCAGTCGCCGGGAACGGGATAGGGCCGCAATTCCGGCGTGGGTGCGTCCTTCTTTTGCACGAAGACCGGCACGGAAATTTGATCCGTGGTACCGTCTTCGTAAATGACCTTGACCGTCGCCGAAGTCTTGCCCGGTTTATCGACATTGGGTCGTTCTACTATTTGGACATCCTTAATCCGCTTGCCTACCGGCGGCGTAATGGCCTTTTCATAGTCTTGCGGTTTAGGCTGAACCCCTAGTTCCGTAACGACGTAATCCGTCGTGGGTCGCGGGTCGGCGGGTTTATTGCCATACTGCGCTGTAATGGTCGTGTCTTTAGTAAATGTTTGCGTCAGTGCCTGATCCCATTTTTTAAATACATAACCCGTTGCCGGCGTTACAGTAGGCGCTGGGACAGTCACTTCTTTGTTGGGCTTGACATAGTACACGGTCGTGCCGCTTAATTCTCCATGCTCGCCCTTTGCAAAAGTGACGGTGAGATAACCTTCCGGCTTGTCGCTGCCGGTGGGGTTTTCCTGAGGAATTACATCGCCGATTGCATTGTATTTCGCCTTAATCACATCGTTGTCTTGATACTTGATTTCTCTCTGAATCGACGCATCCCAATCGGCAAAAGTGAACCCGGTGTTCGGCGTTACTTCCGGATCTTGGCCTTTTAACTTGACAGCCTTGTTCGGATTGACATAGACGATTTTTTCCGTCTTGTCAGTGCCTTTTATCTTACCATCTTTTTCCGTAGAGAATTTAACCGTAATATAACCATCAGGTTTTTCATTCTCCCCACCTTGAGGATTATCTTTCGGAATGACATCGTCGATCGGTGCATATTGTGCCGTGACGGTGATGTCTTCCGTTCCGGAGATCGCAGTCGTGTCCTCTTTGTCCCATCCATTTGCCGTGAAACCTGTATCAGGTTTTATGGTGGGATGGGTTACATCAGCCAATGTCTTTCCGGCATTCGGATTGACGTAGTAAACAGCTTGTCCTTCGAGGCTTCCGTTCGCACCCTTTTCGAAAGTGACGGTGACATAGCCGTTGGGCTTTTCGTTGGGTGTTCCTTCTTCATTTGTTGAAGGAATAATGTCCTTTTGGCCCTTGAAACTACCCTTAACCGTCGTATTCTTATCATAGGTTTGTGCCATCTTCGTGTCCGGATCCCATTTGTCGAATTTGTAGCCGGTGTTGGCTACCGTATTCGGTTGAGGAATGGTCACTTCTTGTTTCGGATTGACGTAGTAGATGGTGGTTTCGCCGTCTGCAATCTTTCCACCTTTTCCGTCGATTTCAAAGGTAACCATTACATAGTTATCGGGAACCTTGGGCTTTTCGTTGCCCTTTTGCGGAACCACATTTTCCACGACGGTAATGGGAACTTTCACGATCACGGTCTTTCCGCCCGGATATTCAATCTTCACTTTCGCCGTCGTGTCGCCCGGATTTTTGACATCCGGCGTTCCGTCATCGGTATAAGTGATTTTGGTTCCTTCGGGCAATGGATCCGTTTCGCTACCAGGAATGTTCTTAATTAAATCCTTAGCTTCAGGTGTATCGCCCTTCGGCGTTACCACATTTTTCTTAGGTACCGGTGCCGGAAGTATTGTTCCTGCATCAATATTAGTTTTGTATTGAGCGGTAATATCCGTGTCTTGGATAAATTTGCCTGCAATGGTTTCATTATCCCAAGATGCAATGGTACCGCTTGTCACCGTCCAGCCCTTGAAGTTGTAGGTGTATTCAATTTCACCGACTTTTTCCTTCTTGCCTTCCGGCTTGTTGGTGATAGTGACATTCTTCGTCGGATTGACGAAGTAGATTTTTTCAGCCTTCGTTTCAGCTGTTGCCTTGTTCGTGGGAATCAACTTTACCGTGACATAGCCGTCGGGCTTGTCGTTTTTCGTTCCGTCATTATTGGTCTCGGGTATGACATCCCCCAATGCATTGAAATTAAATGTATATTCAGCATTGTCGGTGTACTGCTTGCTTGTTATTTCAGGGCTCCACGTACCGCCTTCCGCCGTGTAACCGACATTGGGATTTTTGGTAATAGCCTTGGCCGTGTTTGTCAGATCGATGTCTGTATTCGGTTTGACATAGTAAACCGTTGTTCCCGATAAGGATCCATTGGCATCCGCTTTAAACGTTACCGTGAAGTATCCATCGGGCCTGTCCGAGCCGTCGGTCTTTTCTTGAGGAATGATGTTTCCACGATCTTTATATTGAGCCGTGATCTTTGTATCTTCAGTGAATGTTTTTGTTAACTCTTTATCCCAATCTTTAAATTCATAACCCGTTGCCGGCGTTACGGTAGGCGCAGGGACAGTCACTTCTTTGTTGGGCTTCACGTAGTAAACGGTCTTGCCGCTTAGTTCACCATGATCGCCCTTGTTGAATGTGACGGTAAGATAACCTGCCGGCTTATCGCTTCCGTCGGGTTTTTCTTGGGGAATCACATCGCCCTTTTCATTGTATAGGGCCGTGATCTTGTCGCCGTCTTTGTATTGAATGGCCTTTTCAATGGTGGTATCCCAGCCTGCAAAATCATAGCCGGTGTTCGGAACGGCTGTAGGCGCTTTGTCTTTAAGCACCACTGCCTTATTAGGATTGACGTAGTAAACTGCTTGGCCGGTCAATTTTTGCCCGTGCTCGCCCTTAACAAAGGTGACGGTAATATAATCTTCGGGCTTTTCCGAGTCGTCGTCTTTGGTCTTTGGAATGACATCGTCAAGGGTATTATACCCCGCAATCGGCCGCTGGTTATTCTTAATGAGTGTGTTATCGCCGATAGACCATTTATCAAAGGTATATCCGGTTTCCGGTGTTACCGTCGGCTTGGTGATATCAGCCATTTTCTTATTGGCCTCTGGATTGACGTAGTAGACCGTTTGGCCCGATAATTCTCCGTGATTGCCTTTTAAGAAGGTAACCGTAACATAGCCCTTGGGGATAGGAATCTCCGGACCGCCGGGAATAATATCGGCAAGCTTTTCGAATCTGCCTTTAATGATTGTGTCATCGGAATACCTCTTCAACACAACCTGCGGCGTCCAGCCCTTAAATTTATAACCTGTCTTGGTAATGGGCGTCGGCGAAAGCAGGTAGACTTTTTCGTTCGGATTAACATAGTATACCGTGGTTGCATCGGACGCAAACTCTCCGACTTCTTTGCCATCTAACTTTTCAAGTTCAAAAGTAACCGTTACATAGCCTGCGGGCTTTTCGGAATCGTCTTCTTTCGTCTTTGGAATGATGTCTTTCAGTCCGTTGAAGGAGCCGGTGATGGCTGTGTCTTTGTCATACACCGTAGGAATCGTCGCATCTTTATCCCAAGAGCCGAATTCATAGCCGGTGTTGGCCGTGGTCTTCGGCGGATTGATTTTTACATATTCCGTCGGGTTGACGTAGAACTTGGCTACGCCATCAATGGAACCTTTGGCTTTGTCCTCATCTTTTATTACAAAAGTAACTTCATTGTAGCCTTCGGGCTTGTCATTCTTGTTTCCTTTATCGTCTTTTTCAGGAATCACATTACCCAGCTTCGTGGCCTTGGCCGTGACGACGATATCCGTTGCTTCGATTTCAAGCGAGTCTTCCTTGTCCCACTCTTTAAACTTGTAGCCGGTTTCAGCTTCGTATGCCGGTTTTACAAGCTCAGCATTGCCGAGTTTGATGCCTGCATTTGCCTTGACGTAGTAAGCTTTTTGTTCAGTTAACTTCAGGCCCGTATCCGCCGCAAAAGTCACTCTCACATAGCCCTCGGGGCGAACCTTGGGATCGGGAACGCTTGGATCGTAGGGAATGATGTTTTCTGTTTCTTTATAGGTTGCAGTGATTACTGTTAAATCAGCAGTAAACTTTTGTGCAGTGCTCGGAGTATAAACTGCTCCGTCAGCATTTGCTCCCATCTTCCATTCTTTGAAGGTGTAGGTCGCCTTCGCTTCCGGATCTGCAATCGGAATGGTGACTTCTCTCTTGGGATTGACATAGAAAATCTTTGCAGTCTTATCTTTTGCCTTATCCGTCGGAACGAATTTTACTTCTACGTATCCATCCGGTTTTTCGTTCGGTTTGTCGGTTCCGTCTTTTTCCGGAATGACATCCGGAAGTTTTTCGTAGTAAATCTTAATGGTCGCCTTGTTGTCTAAAGCGTATTTTCCATCTTTTGGATTTAATTCGATTCTGTTGAACTTGTAGCCAATAAGCTTAGGAGCAGTATCTTTTGTAAATACGTCAGATGCAATCGCTTCATCTAATGTGCCTTCTTTTTCTGTCGGATAGTCGACTCCGCCGATTTTAAATTCATCGCCAATCTGTTTGCCATTTAAGTCGAGGTATTTAACAAAAGCGCCGGCTTGTTCATAGTGGGCATAGAAAGTCTCCGGTGTATACCCTGTTTCAGGATATGTTATCCAATCCCAGTCCGGGACCTTTATTACATGATCATCAGCAACTTTTTCTCCATCTGCTGCCTTGTCCTGCCATTCTTTAAATTCAGCCTTGTCCTTGGTTGGAAGACCATATTGGCTTTCTATCTCTGCCCTAGCTTCTTCAAAAGTTACCGGATTTGTGCCTGTGTTCATATACACCCAAAGAGTTTTTTGAGTGTCGGTTCCAAAATTACCGTCATTGGCATCAAAGACGACTTTGAAGTAAGCATTTTCATTCTTCGGATCTTTTGTTGTTACTTTTTTATAGTAAGAGTACTTAACTACATCTAGTTTATCAGGATCTGTTGGGTCCTTATAGTGTTTACCCTTTATTGAATCTCTACTACTATAAATATAGCCCTTAAAATCAGGGCCTTTGCTGGCAAATTGAAGCTCATCAGCCTCTTTACCAAGGCCACCAGATTTATCTGAAGGATAATCTTGTCCGGCAATTTTATATTTCGCGTCGATTTCATCGCCGTTTTGGTCAACATATTGTATCTTAATTGCTCCGGTTCCATATTGGGCAGTAATTGTTGATGCTTCTGTAAATTGGTGTCTGTCAGTCTTTGTATAGTCGGCGCCGTCACCTGTTGCACTATCTGCCTTCATTGTCCACTTAGAAAACTTATTGTCACCGGATCCCACCGGATCTTTTACTGGAACTACAACTTTGGCTTTTGGATTTACATAATAGTAGGTCTTTTGTGGATCTTGAGCCTTATCTGTGGGATCAATAGTTACCTTTACATAGTCATCAGGTATATGTGGTAGCCTATTTCCTTGGTCACTACCCCTATAGATGTTTTTTAAGACAACGATAGGGATTTCTATCTCTCTTGTAGTCCCGTCATCGTATTTGATCTTTGCTTTTACCGTTTCAGTTCTTGAGACTTCGTCTTTCTTATTCTCTTTGACCTTTTCATAAATAAATTTCTTTAGGTCAACGCTATCTTTATCATATTCATTGCCCTTATCATCTACTATAGTAAATGTTACGCCTGTTGTTGGTAGTGCTACAAACTCTCCATTGGCATCTTTGACCTTAACTTGGGCTTTTAATTGGTCAAACGTAGGAACAAAGTCATTGGTAATTATTGGGGGTCTATTATTTCTGAATCTTACTAGTGACTCACTTGTTACAAGTTCTTCAGCTTGAATATCTTCATCAGACCAAATTGCGTAGAAGGTCTTTGCAGTTTTAAGATTTTCATAGTCGCTATCAGTTGCAGGAGTTGTTCCATCAGCTTCTGTGGCCCAACCCTTAAAAGCCTTACCTGGCCTTGTAGGATTTTCAGCCTTGTCGGTTAAAGTGCCTTCATATTTAACTTCTTTAACGATCTTTTGCTCTGCATTTTCGTCGGGAATGGAAGCAAATTTCCCACCATTGGCATCGAAAGTCACGGGGATGATCTCCGTCATGGTGAGCTTCCCGCCGTTAATGACGTCGTAGGTGAAGTCGTATTTGAACTTATGGTCGCCTGACGTAACGGTTTTATTTGTCGTGTCAAATTTTAAACCGTCCGTAGTGTCATCAATTGTCACAACCGGAGTTTTTTCCAGATAATATGATATTACAAGATCAGGTTCAAACTCATTGTACCAGTCTCTTATGATTTTAGTATCTTTATCGTTCTTTGGTAGTTCTACACTGACCGGAGATAAACCATCACCTTTATCGTCAAAGGCAAAATTAGCCTTCATACCCGGTCTATCTGCTTCAACCACATCTGTATGCCATTCAGACTTAAACTTGGTAGAAGCGATTTGTTGGTAAGTGAGTCCTAGTGTTATATTCGCAATTATCTCGCCGTCTGCATTTTCAGGTGAAAATGTTGGTGAAGATCCTTCGGTCCCAAAAATTACTTCAGTCAAAAGTTTAACCTTATCAGAAACTCTTTCATCAATCCTTACCTCATATTTGTAAGGTTTCAAACTCTTGGAAAATAGAGGTAGTTTTGTCGGTTTGCCTTCTCCATCAGACCAAGTATATTTACCTTCTTTGGTGATCTGTAACATATAATATAAACCGGTATCTGTACTTGATTCCGCATCCATTTGTCTAAAGATTATTTGGGCAGGTTTTGGATTTCCGCTTTCATCTACACCAAATATTTCGTTCCACTGGAAGGCATTTCCATCAAGACCTTTTAAGTCCAACTTTGCACTTACATTTCCAAAGTATTTTGGTTTATCCTCGTCCTTTGGTTCGTTGTTGTCGCCAAAATATGGTCCTTTGCTAAATAAACTAACTCCCGGCTTACCAGGACTCGACTTTCTGTTTTTAGCCGCAATCCTATTTAATTCGTTCATTATCTTTGCGTCATAGCTTTTTCCATCTAGCATGCCAACTTTAACATATTTGTCCTGAGGAATACTTTTGTCTCCCTCAGCAAATATATTTTGTGGCATGAGAATTTGCAATAGCATTGCAAAAGCTAAGAACAAAGACGTTATTCTCTTGCTCATGTCTTTTGTCATTTTACTCTATACTCCCTTTCTTCAGACTTAACGCCGTTTTTAACTGCATAAATCTTAATGACATCATCTCTTTTTAATCCTCTACCTATTTCTTTATTTATATAGAAGATGTTTAGACGACCTCTTTTAGAAGCTTCAATTATTGTATTGCTTGGAATGCCGTCTCCGATAATTTCAAGATATCCGGCTGCTCCCTCTGTCAACACACTAATGATAATATTACTTGAATTTGGTTTCGGTCTATTTATTTGTATATCCGGCTTTTCTTGTATTGAGTCAATAATTTCTGTATCGCTTACAAAGCTTACTTTATTATTTTCATCTTCTGTATTCATGCTCCAGCCTTTGAATACATAGTCGTTGTATTCGTTTTCTAAGGTCAACGGATGAACAACCGGCGCTTCGATGTTTACCGGCTCGCTCTTCTTCACATAGAACTTTGTGTTTCCCGTCATAAAGGCCTTGTCTTCAGGAACTTTAAAGACGACTAATACCATTTCTTCCGGCTTTTCTTTTTTCAATGTTTCATCATCTTTTGTGGGATCCACGGGGATGACGTTGGCTACCAGTTCGTATTGGGCGATAAAGGTAATGTCTTGTCCTGCAAGTTTCAATTCCTTATCCCAACCGAAATTGGCATCTTGGGTTTTATAGTATTCGTTAGGCTGGATGGCGGGCACGACTAGGCCATTTGCTTTAGCTTGGTCGAAGCTGTAATCTTTCGCCACTTTGTAGGTGACTTTTTCGATGTTTTCAGCTTGTCCTTCTTTGAGGGTTCCGTGTTCGCCTTTGAGGAAGGTGACTTTGATGAATTGGTCTTCGACCGGATCGCCGTCTTTGATCTTTTGGACCGGAGCTTGCCAGATAGCGATTAGGGTTTTGTCTGCGGTTATCGCCGTGTTGAAATCGAAGTAATTTTCATCACTTGCGTTTTCTTTCCAGCCCATAAAGACTTTGCCATCTAAGGTCGGTGCTTCAGGTTTTGTTGCCGTCTTTCCGTGTTCAACTGTTTGACTAGCTACATCGCTGCCGCCCTTGGTATCGAAATCGACTTTGTATTTTACCGAAGCCCATTGGGCGGTGGCGGTTCTTGCTTTTTCAAGTGTTACGGAATCGCCGGGTTGATAGATTTTGTCGTCGCCGTCGAGCTTCCAGCCGGTAAAGGTTGCATTTTCTTTGCTAAGTCCATCCGGTCTTGCAAGTCTTACACTTGTACCATGGCCAACTTCAACTGCTGCCGGAACTTCGCCTTTCGCTCCATTGGCATCGTAGGTCAAGGTGACTTTCGCCAATTTGAATTTCGCTACGTGGACTCGTTCGTTGGTAATCGGATTCGTTTCATCGATGTCTTCATACCATTTGTCGAATTCGTAGTTTGCTGCAGGCGCTGTATTGGGAACGGCCAGTTGTTTTTCCGTAGCAGTTTGTCCATCAGCTAATTCAACAAGTTTGATTTCAGCCTTCGGATTGACGTAGTAGATTTTTTCTAACTTACCGCCTTCAAGCTTACCTTTGTTTTCATCTTCCGTCTTAAAGGTTACTTTGACATAGCCTTTGGGGATGACTTGGTTCGGATCGCCGGTTTTTTCGACGATGTCTTTGGACTTATCAAAGTTGAAAACAAATTCTGTTTCCGAATCGGCAAATATGCCTTTCAACGCTTTGTTGTCTTTGTTGGTCCATTTTTCGCCGTTCACAACATAGCCGACATTCGGAGTTTTTTCTATGGCTTTTGCCGAAGCGGTCATGTCGACTTCCACTTCGGGGCTGACGTAGTAAACCAAATCGCCGGATACAGATCCGCCTGTGCCTGCCTTGAAGGTGACTTTGACGTAGTTGTCCATAGCACCTTCGGGCTTTTGTCCCGGAATTTTTTCCGGAATCAGTTTTTCATGAACTTCCACGGGAATGACGACAGGGTTGTCGTTGGTTCCGACATGGGAGCCGTCGGTATATTCGACGATGACTTTGACTTTGCTATCGCCGGGTTCCGTTACATTGGGATTTTCGACGATTCTAACTTCTTTAATGGTTTTTCCGTCCGGCGGGGTGATCTTCTCTTTAATTTGATCTACCGTCGGGGTCTTGCCTTGCGGCGTGTGGACCGTGTCGGTTGTCGGGACTTGATCCTTGATCTTTTCAGGTGTTACGGAGTACTTGGCTACGATTGTGGTTTCGTTTTCGAATTTTCCTACAATCTTATCCATCCAGGTTCTTGCCTTGTCTTCCGTTTCCCATTTAGAGAAGTTCATGGTGTAGCCGACTGCGCCGACCTTCGTCGGATCGGCCGCTACGGTTTTGCCCGTGGGGTTGGTGACGTCGATGGTGACGTCCGCTTTCGGGTTGACCCAGAAGATCTTTTCAAACTTGGTATCATCCGTCGCTTTGTCCGTGGTCTTGACGATAACTTTGACGTAGTTTTCAGGGACTTTCGGTTTGTCTTCCCCTTGCTTTTGTTCTACGACATCTTTCGCATCGCTCGGACTGATCACTGTGTTTTCGGTAAACTTGTGACGTTTTCCGAAATCAAAGATTCCATTCTCTGCTTGTCCTTCGTTTTGTGCAGCTTTGTCTGCTGTCCAGTTGACAAAGGTGGACGATCCTTCTGTTTTCACTTCAGGGATTTCTACCCATGCATTTTTGTTTACATAGTAGATTTTGTCATCTTTGGCAGTAAAGTCTTTGCTTGCCTTGATTGTAACCTTGACGTAGTTTCCGGTTACGTCTTTTAATCCGCCGTCTTTAGCATCCTTGCCTTCAGCTTCTTTTAAGAAGAGGGGTTTGTCGCCGGCTTTGTTCAATGCTTCGTAGACGTTTTTGTAGACCGTGATGGGGATGGTCAGTTCTTGGGGATCTTTTTTGTCCGGGAAGGTGGCTTTGACTTTGATGTTTACGGTGCGGACGACTTCTTCCTTGTCTGCCTTATTCTTTTCGTTTACTAAAGCAAAGACTTGATCGTCTGATGTCAGTTCATTGCCGGCTTCGTCGTATAACTTTATTTCAGTTCCTGACGGAAGTGGCTTGACCACATCTTTTTCTCTCCAGACAAGTTGTGCCTTTAATTGATCAATCGTCGGAGCAAAGTCGTTGGTCCATTTGCCGTTCGGGTCTTTAAAGGATTCGGTGCGTACCATTCCTTTTGCCGTGAGGCCCGACCATTCGAAGTAGGCGGTGAAAGTGTGGTTTTCGTCGATGATGGTGTTATCGTTTAGCAGCGGGGTGTTGTCCCACTTGGTAAATTTCTTGCCGTCGTCGGGGGTGATATAGTATTTGCCCGCTTCTTTATCGTTAGGCGTTCCATCTTCCTTCGTACCTAATTCTTTCGGAACGGGAAGCAGGTCGGACTTGAGCCCCTTGATGACGTCGTAGTGCAGCTCGGTGATGTCTTTACCTTGGGCATCTTTACCAAAGGATCCACCCTTGTCTGCCTCAAAGGTTACTCTAACATATCCTTTTGGTGGATCAGGAATTTCTTGTCCCTCCGGTGGAGTTGGTATTTCAATTACTCTTACGTCCTTATAGTAGAAGGTAATTTCATCTTTGCCTGTACCGTTGATGCCTAATAATTCATTGGTTTCTTCGTTTAGGTCAAAGAAAAGTTGTTGTTGCGGTGGGCTTGTTAAAACCCAACCCGGGATCGGTCTATAGTTTCTTGCGTCATAGTGGCGGTTACCATTAGTCACAAGTTCTTGGTCAATGATCTTTCCTTCTGCTGGATTTTCTTTAAATCTTTCATCTATATAGTTGACCTTGTATTCTCTTTGTCTGTATGGCCTGTAAAAGAATTTAAAGACATTGTCTTTGACTTTAGGATTGTCAACTAAGACTCCTTGGTCATCTAAAACCTTCTCTGGCTCAACACGGAATTGTTGGAAGAAAGTGTTGTCTCCCTTTACTCTGCCGTTATATTCTTCATATATAGTCTTTAAATCCTCAGGTAGTTTTTCCACAAGCTCGTCATGGGGTACAAGGGTATATTTGTCGTCTTGTCTGTCGCCGGTTGTTGCTACTAAATAGCCGGAACGTTTGTTTTCAAGTATATCAGGGTCCGGGTTTGGACTTATATTTGTATCTAAGTTATAGTCCTTATCTAAATAATAGTGAAGAACCTCTACATCCACTCTTGCATTTGGAACCCAAATTGCCTTTAGATATATTGGAGATACAACTTCGTTGCCAAAGGAGTAAAGCTCCGGCACTTTATAAGTCTGGCGATATGAGTTGTCGATTTCTTCTGTATAATCGCCTGTCTTATCATCTTTTTTATAGCGAATTATTTCCCAGCCCATAAAGTCGTAGCCCTTTCTTACAGGCTTAAATTTAGGTTCTACAAGTTCTTGTTTATGAACAACTTTAAATACTTGCTTATCACCTTCGCTCTTTTCTTTTATAGGATAAGTTGTTTCTTTTTCTTGACCAATATCGCCTTCTTTTACCGTCTTGCGTTTTGTAGTTAATTTGTTTTCATCGATTGTCCTTAAACTACCTCCATTTGGATCAAAGATAACCTTCCACTTATAATCAGGTTCGCCCCATTTGGCGTAGAGAATTTGGTCATAATGAAGTTTAGTTTCATTTCCGTCTTTTACCAAGTTTTCGCCGGCGGGGTCCAGTGCCCAACCTAAGAAACTCCAATCATCACGTACCCAATTCGGTTTTTCAGGTTTGTGTGTCGTATCGAGTTTTAAATCATTTAATGGCTTTTCATAAGGCACATCTAAAATATTGCCAGCACCATATTCGCTGTCATTTTTTACTGTCTTGGGATCGTTATTTAATTTTAATTTGTAACTATTACGAGAGTAGTTTGCATAATTGTAGGCATTTGCCCCTTTAAAGGATTTTGTGCCCCAAGGAAATTGATCGATGTATTCTATCTTGTCGGCGTCGCTTCTAAAAGG
>QWCE01003646.1_pt1 | contig 16613 bp, 10 predicted proteins | sample 1972531 | NCBI WGS metagenome assembly QWCE01 (sample SAMN09866716, study PRJNA288562) | Human gut metagenome isolate term4_stool, whole genome shotgun sequencing... | reverse complement strand
GCTGTTGAGGTGGTTCTGTTGGTCTTGATCCACCTTGGTTGTTGTTATTGTTATTGTTATTGTTATTGTTGTTATTATTATTATTGTCCCGATTGTTGTTATTGTCTGGTTTATCTTCATCATCTTCATCTTCCTTTTTAGGATCTATGGTCTTAAAGATATTCCAGTCTCTTGGATAGATTCCACTTGTTCCTGGATCGTAAGGTATTGGTCTTACAAGTTTTAGTCCAGTGCTTGTGAATTGATGAACTTTACAATAGTTTGTAGGTTGTGTACCCTCAACAAATATTTCGTCTTTAACAACTCCCCTGTGGTCTGCATAACAAGCTTTTGTAGGTTTTGCATCCCCTATTGTGCAGACAGTCATATGAACTATTCCATCTGGCTCAATAAATTTTGATGCTTCCTTGCCTTCTAAAACTTTATTATTAACTGCTCTCCAAAGTCTTACAGCCTGTCCTCCATTCTGTGATAGTTTCAATTGTTGATTATCAAATCCAATCCACGATCCAATTGTATAATGGGTTGAAAAACCTACGAACCAAACGTCCTGATTCTCTTGTGTTGTACCTGTTTTACCTGCTAAATCATTATTTGGGTCGTATGCTACATTTCCATATGGAACCGTAAGAACATCTTTCATAATGTCTGTAATTAAATATGCCAGTTGTGGACTTATAACTTGACGTTTTTCACCTGGATCTTCTAATAGTACATTTCCCTTTGAATCTTCTATCTTTGTGAATGAAAGTGGTTCTATATACTGTCCTTTATTTGCAATTGCAGCATATGCTGCTGTTAAATCTAAATTCGTAACACCATATGTCATGGCTCCAAGCGCCATTGATGATGGGTTCTCATCATTTATTTGCGGATTTTCACTGGCTGATACATAATCATCTTTTGTTTGATCTTTTTTTATTAGTCCAAACTTTTCCCAGTATTCTTTTGATTTATCTATTCCAACATCTTCAATTGTTTTAACTGCTGTAACGTTTATAGAATCTCTTAATGACTCTCTTAGTGATACAAGACCTTTATAGTATCCATATACGTTCTTTGGCCACAACTTTCCTTTATAATAGGTAGGTGTGTCGTCAATAGGTGTTGCTGCTGTATAGCCATTGTCTAAAGCTGGAATATATACTGATACCGGTTTGATTGATGAACCAGGTTGTCTTGGCACGTCTGTAGCTCTATTAAGTATCATTCTTCCCTTTTGGTTTCTTCCTCCTACAACAGCTTTAATCTGACCTGTGTTGTGGTCAATAACGACTATTGATCCTTGTGGTTGTGGTATTCCTTCTTTGTCGATATTGAAGTATTCGTTATTAAAAATCAAATTTCCACTTTCATCGATATTATAAAGATCAGGATTTTTATCCATAACTTCTTTAGATACAAGTATTCCATTTTCAGTCTGTTGAACTTGATCTTTTTCTACGATTGCTTTTCCTGAAGCTGAAACTATATGTGTTACTAAGTTATTTTCATCATTTACTGTGAAATAATCTTTAGGGTCAAGGAAGTTTCCGTATACACCGATTTTCATTGACTTTATCAATATGCTTCCATCAGAATTTGCTTCATACTCCTGTGGTGTTAATAAGAGAGTATCTTCACCGTTAAATAAATTTTCCTGTCTGAAATAGACTATCTTTCCGCTTAAATTTGTAATATTTCCTTGTCTATCTGCTGACCAGTTTAAAAATGCTGGTCTTCTCTTGCTTCCAGAATTTCGTAAGACTACAGATGAGAAATTTGAAAAAATATCTTCAATTTGATTTTGCATATCCATGTCTATTGCAGAATAAACTCTAATTCCACCATTATAATACTTGGCAATAGCTTCATCTTTTGTATAATTTAATTCTGTTTGCAATTTTTCTATAACCTGTTTTGTAATTAAATCTGAGTAGTATGAAGATATAACTTGTTTTGTGGAATTTCTTCCAGGGTTTAGTGCTGCTGCTATATCTTCTTGTACTGCTTCATTATACTGTTCTTGATTTATATATCCCTGTTCAAGCATATTTTTTAGTGCATGTCTTTGTCTATCTATTGCTGAGTCATTGTATATAACTTTATACACAGTTCCGTTAAGTTCAATATCTCCTTTTACAATATCTCCTTCTACAACTTTTTCTGGTAATATTGTTCTATATAGTGCATAGTTTGAAGGACTTTTAACTATAGATGCAATTGCTGCACATTCGGCAAGGGTTAAATCCTTTACATCTTTTGAAAAATAAGTTTTACTTGCAGCTTGAACTCCATAGGCATTTTGTCCAAGAAATACAGTATTCATATATTTTTCAAGTATCCCTTCTCTGCCTAAAGATTCTGTTAATTGTATTGCAAGATAAGCTTCTTTAATTTTTCTTTCAATTCTCTTTTCAGAATTTAAATAAATATTTCTTGATAATTGTTGCGCTAAAGTTGAAGCACCTCTAAGGTTTGATGATTTTATATTGTCATATACAGAGCTTAATATACCTTTAGGATCAACTCCATTATGTTCATAAAATCTCTCGTCTTCAATCGCTATAAATGCGTTAATTAAATTTTCAGGGATTTGATCATATGTAATCAATTCTCTAAATTCGCTGGTTTGAATTGTTTCAATCTTATTTCCCGATGAATCTAAAATTTCTGAAGTTTGGGAAAGAAGTTCATCTATTTGACTGGGTTCTACATGAGGTGTGTTTTCAAGAACACCTACTATGGAAACCCCTACCGCTCCACAAATCAGAGTAAATGCAATTAAAAATAAAATAATAATCAATTTAATCGTTTTTGCAAAGCCAGACATTATAGTATCTTTCATTGTAACCTCCATCTTTTTATCTACTATATTATAACATAGTATAAAATATTTTTGAATTTATGATGATTTCTCAATTTCAAAAGGAACTGATATAATTAGTAATATAGTGAATTTTCGGAGTTGAAATTATGTATAAATCTGTTTTAAAAGAAGAAAGTTGTGAAATCACAATAAAAAAATCTATTTTCATATCAAATCTTTCTCCAGTTTCAACAGAGGAAGAAGCTGAAAAGTTTATAGATAAAATAAAGGAAGAGCACCCTCAAGCAAGGCACCATTGCTACGCTTATATTATTGGAGAAGATAGACTCACACAAAAGTACTCTGATGATGGTGAACCGCAAGGAACTGCAGGTATGCCAATACTCGATATTTTGAGAAAAAAAGAACTTACAGATGTGGTTGTTGTGGTAACAAGGTATTTTGGCGGAATTCTTCTTGGTGCATCAGGGCTTGTTAGAGCCTATTCTGAAAGTTGTAATGAGGTAACTCAAATTTCACAAGAAATTTTAAAAAAAGAATTCTTGGATATTATGATAAAAATTGATTATAATAATTTAGGTAAATTCTTAAATTACTGTGAAGATAAAAAACTTTTGATTCATGAGAAAGACTTTTTAGAGATGGTAAATACTAATATATACGTTCCTAAAGAATATTATGAAACTTTTAGAAGCGATTTAATGAACATAACTTCTGGAAAAGCTTTGATGGAAGTATTAGATGAAGTTTTAATTGATACCATCGGTGATAAGTTATATATTTAGGAGGTAACATGGATTATCTTAAACTCGAAAAAGATTTATGCAAATGGATAGAAAACTATGTTAAGTCTGCTGGTTGTAAAGGTGTTATTTATGGACTTAGTGGAGGTTTAGACTCTTCAGTAGTTGGAGTGCTTGCAAATAAAATTTTTAAGGATAATGCTTTGGGGCTTATTATGCCAATTGAAAAAAAAGGTTCCGATTTTAATGATGCCATTAAATTAAAAGAAGAATTTAACTTAAACGTGAAAATATTTGATCTAACCGATGCATATAAATCATTAAAAAATATTTATGCTCCAAGTACAAATAAATTAGCGTATTCAAATATTAAACCTCGACTCAGGATGACCACTTTGTACTATCACGCACAAATAAATAATTTCCTTGTTATAGGAACGACTAATCTATCTGAATTTACAATAGGCTACAGCACAAAGTTTGGAGACTATGGTGTTGATTTTTCCCCTATTGCTGATATTACAAAAACAGAAATTTTTGAGTTTGCTAAACACTTGGGTATACCAAGTTCAATTATTTTGAAGAAACCTTCTGCAGGACTTTGGGAAGGTCAAAGTGACGAAGATGAGTTAGGCTTTTCATATGAAGAGTTAGACAATTATATTCTTAATGGTGTAGGCAAAAAAGAAACTGTTGATAAGATAGAAAGGCTTATTAAAATTAACAGTCATAAAAAGCATATGCCAGAAATTTTTAAATTAAATAGAGGTGATTATTAAATGTCAGGACATAATAAATGGAGTAAAATTAAAAACAAAAAAGGTAGCGAAGATAAGAGAAGAGGAAAAGTTTTTACTAAACTTACAAGGGAGATAATTGTTGCTGCTAAGGAAGGTGGAGCTGATCCAGATTATAATGCAAGTTTAAAAACAGCTATTGAAAAAGCAAAGGCTGAAAATATGCCTAATGATAATATTGAAAGAGCGATAAAAAAAGCTTCTGGGTCAAATGAACAAGACAATTATGAAGAGATTATTTATGAAGGATATGGACCAAGTGGTGTTGCAATGATCGTATCATGTTTAACCGACAACAGAAACCGTACTGCCCCTGAAGTACGCCATGCCTTTGATAAATTTGGAGGCAATCTTGGAACAACAGGTTCTGTTATGTTTTCTTTCAACAGAGTAGGTCTATTAGAAATCCTTAAAGAAGGTGTTGATGAAGAAGAACTTATGATGACTTCTATTGATTCTGGTGTAAGTGACTTTAAGGAAGATGATGACGAAGTTTTTGAAATCTTAACTGAAGTAGAAAATTTCTCAAAGGTAAGAGATGCATTATCTGAGTCAGGATATAAATTTGAATTCTGCGATTTAACATATCTTCCTAATACAGAAGTGTCTGTAACTGATAGCGATGACATAAAAAATTTATTTAAGTTAATTGATACTCTTGAAGATAATGATGATGTTCAAGATGTATATCATAATTGGGCTATACCCGAAGATTTAGAGGTGTAATATGGAATTTAATATAAATCCTGTAGCTTTTAGCATTTTTGGAATAGATATTATGTGGTATGCAATACTTATAACTACAGGAATTATACTTGGACTTTTCTTTACAAATAAACTTGCAGTTGTTAAAGGACTTGATAAAGAAATGCCTTCTGACTTATTGCTTTGGGCATTGATTCCTGCAATCTTAGGTGCAAGACTTTACTATGTATTGTTCAGCTGGGATTATTATAGTAAACATCCCTCAGAGATAATAATGATTAGAAATGGTGGACTTGCAATTTATGGAGGTCTTTTAACAGCTTTTTTAATAACATATTTCTACTCCAAGAAAAAAAGTATTCCATTTCTTACAATTTTAGATATATTTGCTCCTGGAATTGCTTTAGGACAATCAATTGGACGTTGGGGAAATTTTATTAATAAAGAAGCGTATGGTAGACCAACAGACCTTCCATGGGCAATTATAATAGATGGACAAAAAGTACATCCTACTTTTCTTTATGAATCTATAGGAGACTTTATAATTTTTTTAATACTTTATAATCTTTGCAAGAAAAATCGTAATGAAAATGGTACAATCATTTCACTTTACTTTATACTATATGGAATTTTAAGATTTTTCGTAGAGGGACTTCGTACTGACAGCCTATATTTTTTAGGTATGAGAGTATCTCAAATATTAAGCCTTATACTTATTGTTATAGGTATTGTGATTTGTATCCTAAATAGAAAAAAAACAGATGTTAAATAAAAAGGACTTTACGGATATTCCGCTAAGTCCTTTTCTCCTATTCAGTTTTAATTAACTTTGTACCTGAACCATTTATAAAGTAACCTTTCCAAAGATCGGCATTACTTCCTACAGGCCAATCTATTTTTATTAATTTCTTAGTATATCCCTTTGGCAATTCAAGCTTTATAATAGGCTCGTTAGATGTAATATTATAAAATATCAAATTTTCTTCTGTCAAAACTACATAAAAATTCTTTTCTGGTGAATAGGCAATATCAATAATCCCAGGGAATTGTTTTTTTATATCATCCCACTTTTTGTCTAAAGTTGGTTCCTTAATTATATTATTATCAATAGGTAAGTTTAAATCTATATCCTTATAGGTCGACTCTCCCTTATCCCCTGTAATTAAACTTGTCTTAAATTGCCATGATCCATTTTTTCTAACTAATCCTAAATTAAAATAGTCAGTCATTATTCTAAGTGGGCTTTGTAGCTTCGATTTTTCTTTTTCTTTGTTTATTATCTCTTTAATTAATTTTACACCTTCTACCCCTGCAATGTCCTCTATGTCAAGAGGTGGATCTTCGTTGAATGAATTAATATGTCTTATCCTGTAATCAATTTGATTTTCATTAACTGGATTTCTCAAAATAATACTATAAAAATTACTTGACATATAAGATAGTTCAAAGGGTATTGAGGATTTATAAATTTCATATAGATAAACACCTTCATCCTTTGATCCTATTTCAGTTAAATCAAGTCTACCCGAATATTTTCCATTCTCCCATTCCTCAGTATAGTTCACAGTGTTAAAAGTGTTCTTTCTTACAAGGAATATATCATCCATTTCATATGCATACTTAGCTTTTAGATTTGCTCCTGAGTTGTTGTAGTATAGGTAATATGTTTTATAGAATGTGTTTTGATGTCCATCAATTTCCCTTTGAAATTTTAGTGATACAGTTGAACCAACTATACCATTGTAAGCTTCTCTTGTAGGGATTTGACCATCTTCATATTTCTTAACAATATCTTCAGAAACTTCGTCAGATGTTTTAGTTAAAAAATAGGTAAATTGATTAGATTCCAAAAATATTTTATTGTCATCTAATTTCACTAACTCTTGATAAAAGCCTTCAGAGTCAGAAACAACAACAACTTGTAATAACTCTTCATCTGTTATAATTTCAGGATCGATATTTGTCTGATTTTTAAAATATGAATCTCTGCTAACGAGTTTAGACTCATAATGTGGATTTATAGAAAATCTATTCCCAAACTCGAATATTTCATTTGATATATATAGATTCGTTACATCTATATATGATATGTCTGAATCGTTTATCTTTTTTGACTCTTCAACTTCCCAAGTTCCTTCAAGCATTAAATCCTTTACTTTCGGCGCAACTATTGCAGAATTGGCATCGTATTCTTCCAATTTTACACATGAAGTCAAAGAAAGTAGGATGATAAGTATAATAAAAGTTTTTTTCATTTTATCATTCTTCCTCCTTAGGGATAGCAATTTTTATGGTTGTCCCCTCTCCAAGTTTTGAAGATATCATCATTTCACCTTTGTGAAGTTTTACAATCTCTTCACATATTGATAGTCCAAGACCTGTATGAGAATTGCTATTTTTCCCTTTATAAAACTTTCCAGTTATTAGAGAAATCTCTTCATGGTCAATGCCCACTCCCGTGTCTATAACTTCAAAAAAAATATTTTTTTCATCTTCTGATATATTAAGTATTACAACTCCACCTGATTCCGTAAATTTCAAAGCATTATCAAGCAAATTTATTAATACCTGCCTTATTCTATTGGGATCCATCAGACCTGTAATATGTTTAGGTTCAAAATTTATTATCAAATCGATTCCTAAAGATTTTGCTCTTGGAGTAAGTTGTCTTTTTATTTCAAGACAAAGCTCTGTAAAGTCCGTCATTTGCTTTTCTAATTTAATTCTGTTTGAAGTGAATCTCGAAAAATCTAATAACTCTTCAACCATTCGAGCAAGTCTGCTACTTTCGTTTTCAATTATTTCAAGTCCTTCTGTTACAAGTTCCGTATCATTAGGGTCCACCAAAAGAGTCATTGCCCAACCACTAATTGACGTAAGTGGAGTTCTTAACTCATGGGAAACTGAAGAAATAAAATCATTTTTAAGTTTTTCTTTCTCTTTGATATTATCAGTCATGTAGTTTAAGGTATTTGCCAAGGCATCAAGTTCTTTAAATTTAGAACCTTCTACAACCGTATTAAATTGTCCTTCCGCCAGTTTCTCCGCTGACTTTGTAAGTTTATAAATAGGCTTAGTTAGATTATTTGATACTACCACAGAAAGACCGGCTGTAGATATTAATACCAATAGTCCAAATGTCAGAAAGACAATCACACGATTATTTATTTTTGCATTAACAGGCTCTAAAGAAGTAACAAAGCGAATAACTCCAATTTGTCCTTCTTTAGTTTTAATAGGTACAGAAACTCCCATTAGCATATCTTCTGAATATGGCATCTTACCAATATACTGACCCATTCCACCTTCCACTGCCTTATCAATATCAATATAGTTCTTTAATGATTTACCAACCATATCCGTACCGAGGCTATCATATATAACCGTCTTTGAATTATTGAGTATCTGCACTTGTGGTTTTAAAGATCGAAAGTATCTATCCGCATCATCTATTATTAAATTTTCAATATTTCCTTCAATTAAGTTGGACTTGTACTTGTCCAATGTATACAATATTTCATTTTTTAAATTGTCATTTATTACAGAATAGTAGTAGTACCTAACGAAGTATATGGAAAAAATTTCAAATACTATTACTGTAATTAAAATGATAAGAACAAAGGAAGATACTATTCTCCTCTTAATTGTAGCTTTCAAAATCAATCCTTCTTCCAGCGATATCCAGTGCCCCAAACAGTTTCAAGGTATTCAGGTTTACCTGGATTATCTTCTATTTTAGATCTAAGTCTTCTAATGTTAACATCAACAATTTTTGTTTCACCAATATAGTCTGCTCCCCAATTTTTATCAAGCAGTTCTGATCTTGAAAATGCACGTCCAGGATTTTCCATAAATAATGTTACTATGGAGAGTTCAGTAGGTGTTAAGTCAATAAATACTCCATTCTTTTTTAATGTCTTTGCATTTAAATCAAGCTCAAAGGGACCTCTTTTTAAAATTGAAGTATCTGAGTCTTTTAACCTTCTAATTAAAGACTTTATCCTAAGTATAAGCTCTTTAGGATTAAATGGCTTTGCTAAATAGTCATCCGCTCCCTTTTCAAGACCAAATATTTTATCATCCTCTTGGGTCTTTGCAGTAAGCATAATAATTCCTGTGTTTGGAATACTCTTTCTTAAAATGCTACACACTTCATAACCGTCAATGCCTGGAAGCATAATGTCTAAAATAACCACTGTTGGGTTTTCCATTTCAGCTATTTCTACGCCTTTTTCTCCAGTTTCTGCTTCTAACACTTCAAAACCTTCTCGCTCCAAATTAATCCTTGTAAATTTTCTAATATTTTCTTCGTCTTCAACCAGCAAAATTTTTTCGTTCAATTTATCCTCCCATCATATTTTTCAATGATATTCATAACTTTTTGTTTGACGTTATCATCAAAATCAACATAGGTCTTATATTTGTTTTTCAAATTAATTAATTGTAACTTTATTTCCTTATCAGGATAGATTTTTTCAACAACAATTCCATAAAAGACAATCTGTATAAAATAATTTTCAATCAAACTTTCATTATCCAGACTTGAAAACTTGTAGTCGGTTATTATAATTGTATCATCTTTTTCTATAATATTATCTATGATTCCTCTAAAAATAAAGTTTTTATACTTATACACAAAATTTATTTCCCTAAGTCCTTTAAAATATTCTTCATCCAAGTCACTTACGATATTTAATAGTAGCGATTTTAGATTATCATCATTTTCTCTATACAAAAACTCTTCCTTTATCTTTTGAAATGCTTGTTCAAAATTGCCATCATAAATCTGTACAAATCTATGAACTAATTTTCCTAATACATTGCTTGGGATATCGAAATTAATATTTTGTGATTTGTCATAGGATTTATTGATTTCATTTCTAACATTATAGTCTTGCATTATTTGAGAAATATTAAATTTTATGGTTTTATTACCTTCAACTTTACATTCTTCTAAATATGGAAAATCATATTCAGGATTTTTAAAACTAATTTTCTTTTGAATCGGTAATATATCAACATAATCTTTTTCATCTAAAAAATTATCACTAAAATTCTCAACTACAATATTATTTAAAACTGCCTTGTATCCTGACTTATGTCCTGTCATACCAAGCAATAGCCCTTCCTTTGCTCTTGTCATTGCAACATAATATATATTGTCGTTTTCCTTTTGTTCAATAGAATTTTTTAAATCTTTGTTTAGACAAAAGTTATATCCCATACCATAATAATTTATCCCTAAACCATTTTCCTTTGTAAAATTGATAGTATTTTTATCACTCGCTCCTCTATTTGAAAGATTTGGAACAATTACTTGATTAAATCCAAGACCTTTGGAACCATGTATCGTCATCAGCTTTATAACATTCGACTTTTCATCTTCGACTTGCTGTTGACTTAATGAAGAATATTTTTCCTCCAAGGTATAGAAGAATTCATCAAAAGTTTCAAGATTTTCATCAGACTGTTTTGCCAGTTTTAGCATTTTATATAGATTTCCTTGAGCCTGAAAATCTGGCTCTAAAAAGTTGTAGGTTTCAACAATTTTAAAACTTTTATATATTTCTTCTAAGAGATTTTTATTTGATGAAAGTTTTAATTTCTTTAAATCAATAATCTTTTTGTTAATTTCATTTAGCGCTTTTTGTATTTTTTCATTTCCATTCTTGTAAAATTCTAAAATTTCTTCATCACTAAAGGAATAGAGTTTTGAATTTAAAATATAGTAATATGAAATATTGTTATCCTCTTTTTTTAAGAGTTTCAAAATAGAAATTAAAAGATTAATTTCTTCAGTGTTGAAAAATCCTGGGGAATCAAAGGTATAGTAATCAAGTCCTGCTTCATTAAAAGCATTTTCAAAATCAGAAAGCTTGGTTCTGGACCTAAATAATAAAGTGAAATCTCCTAAGTTTTTATCTTCCCCCAAACTTTTAATTATATACTTTGATATCAAATTAGGTTCTAAGTTCAATGAATCTTTTCCATCAGCATATATTATATTAAACTTGCTGTTCCCACTGTCTTTATTGAATTTTAAAGGATTGTATCTTTCCTTCATTATTTTAGAATAGATTAGATTGACTGGCTCAATAATTCCCCTATCCGACCTGAAATTCATATCGAAATTTATTAACTCACCACCAGAATTTACAATGTCTTCCAAGGTTTCGCTAAAAATATTTATATTAGCACCTCTAAAACCATAGATAGACTGTTTAGGATCTCCTACTATAAACAAATTTTGTCTATCTAAAGTATTTTCAACAGAACATATATCATAGAAAAGTTTTCTTTGCAAATCGTTTGAATCTTGATATTCATCTACCATAAGATATTTGATATCACGTTGAATTTTTTCTTTAACTGAAGGAATTTGCATTAATTCAATACTCATTTTTAAAATGTCATTAAACTCAAACTTTCCAAGTTTTTTCTTTTCTTCCATCATCTTTTCTTTTAAATCATTACAAAGTTTTAAAATTTTAATATTCAAATTGATATTTTTATATTCAATATACTGGCGTTCCAAATTTGCCACTTCTTTTAGGTCATCATATTTTTCTGATGAATAACCATATAACTCTTTAAAATAATTTGACAATGTTAAGGTATCACTTTCATTTAAAAGTTTTTCTAAACTTCCTTCTTCAAATAAAAACTTTCTAAACTTTCCAGCAAATTTTGAATTTTCATCAAAGGCTACTATTGATTTAAAAATTTCATCTCTTACGGACTTTTTATTTAATTTCTCTGCCCTTATTAAAGCTTCCTTTATAAAATAAGAAGCACTCTCTGTAGTTTGATCTATGCTATTGTAAATATTTTTAATATCTTCTCTAACTTGATTTGAATCTCTCTTGCCAGTAACATTTAATATCTCATGAATTATTCCCTTATATTCATCTGTCTCCAACATCTCATTCAAAATATTATTAAAAAGACTAAAGCTCTCTCTTTCTTCCATGATTGTAAAGCTTTGGTCAATATCTAAAAAATATGAATTTTCCTTTACAATTTTTCCACAAAAGCTATCTATCGTAGAAATATTTGGATCATTTAAATCACCTGAAAGTTCTAAAAGTTTTTCATCCTTTGAATTTTCTACAAGTTCTCTGACCCTTTGCTTCATCTCACTTGCTGCTTTTTTTGTAAAAGTTATGGCAACTACAGAGTTAACCTCTCCCCTATCGCCGAAGTCTCCATTTTTTAATAAATTGACATATCTCCTTGTTAAAACCTCCGTCTTTCCAGTTCCAGCTCCGGCATTTATAGCAAGATTTTTGTCAATTGTCTCTATCGCTTTTAATTGTTCATCTCTAAGCTTCATATAAATCACCTGTACTTACAAATGTTTTTAAATTCACAAAAATAACAATTATTTTTATTCTTTGCTCCTTCAAAATATCTCTCTTCTTCAATATAAGCTAAGTTTTCAGAAACTATTTCTTTTAACCTGTCTTCCATTGGCTTTAAGTAGGAAGTATCAAATTTTCCTTCTACAAAATAGTTGTAAAAGTCATAAATTTTAGGACTTGAAACAGTAATGTATCTACAGGCTTTGGCATTTTTTATTAATCCATAAACTGGAAATTGTAAACTTTCACCTTTTTTGTCAAAATCTTCAAACTTTTTTACACCAGAGGTCCCAAGTTTATAGTCTACAAGGTAAATATTTCCATAATTGTCCTCATCAATCCTATCGATACTTCCTGTGAAAGTTACATCTTTTCCACATATTTTTAAACTTTTCACAAAATTCTCTTCATATGAAATTGGTTTTAGTCCATTTTCTTTTAAATAATTCAAATCCAACTCAATAGTTTTTTCTATCAAGTCAACATATCTTTTAACCGTATCAATATTATTAGAATTGATTGTGTAATCTTGAATCATAAGCTCTTTTTTTAATATGTCTTCGATTAAATCCTTTTTCTTTATGGACTCATTTAAATTAATTTTATATTCTTCATAAATCACCCTCAAAGTCTCATGTACTGCCGAACCAATTTTTAAGACATCTGTCTTTGGTTCAAAATAATCTTCTAACTTTAAAACGTATTTATAAAAATATTTAATTGGACAAGCTATATATGTTTCAAGTCTTGAAACTGAAAATAAATTATTTTCTTTTTTATCGAATAGTCCAAATGGGATGGTCTCTGAAATATCTTCAAAGTCTGTATTTTTTTCAAAACTACTTAAATACTTTAACCTACCTTCCTTAGAGATTACTTGTGAAGGATTTGGTCTAATAAATTCTTTTATTCCGTAATTTTCTTCTTCTATCTCTTCTGTTATAAATCTTATAAATGGAGAAACTAAATTTTCACCACTGCTGGAATAACTTAAATATATTTTTTTTGTCTTTTCATCAAAGATATTCATAAAGTTTTGAAGCTCAAAGTAATAGTTTTCTCGATTATTTAAAATATCTAACCCAATAGATTTGTACTCTTTTATTGAATTTTCATTAAAATAATAATTAGTGGCTTTTCTAAGGGGATAATTATTGTCATCAAAACCAATAAAATATAGATTATCATAGCTCAATAGGTTAAACATATTAAAAGAAGTAAGTTCAATATTATAATCAACTTCACATTTTAATCTCGTTTTAAAATCTTTAAGTATATTCTTTAAAATATTTACAAATCTATCAAAGTGGAGACTTTCTATAATTCCTTTAAATCTATCATTTAAAATAATTAAAAACTCATAAAAATCAGATTCTATTTCATCTTCTAATATCTTTTCAAAATCCAAATAGGATTTTAAAACCTCCAAAATAAAGTTCATAAGAACAGTGTTATTATCAATTTCTAAAACATTGTCCTTTAAAATCAAAATTTTTTCTTTTAAAATTGGAAAATCTTCAGCAGACATGAATTCTTCAAACTGTAAAACTTCATCAAGGGTGTCAAAATTATTTTCAGTTATTATTTTTTCAAACTCAAGTGACTGTGTTGTATCTTCAAATATGAGAGGATTTTTATAATTTTTAATAAGATATTCTGATATATTTAAATCTAAACTCATTAAATTCCAAAGATGTTTCCCAATCTCCTTGTCTATAAGTTTAATATTTTCATTTACTCCAAGATGTAACGAAACTTCATCAAAGACTTTTCGTATCTGTTCAATTTTTTTATCATCTCTAACAATTACGCAAGAACTCAAGTTAGGATTATCGATGAAGTCCTTTTTTACTTCTATAGATAATCTTTCTAACTCTAAGATTTCATCTTCTGTTCGTATAATCTTTGTATCAAAATTCCACTCTTTTAACTCTAAGTCTAAATCAAGTTCATTGAAGTTTAATACTTTTAGTTTTTCTTCTACCTGATTCGAAAAACAATTAGAATTATTTAAGGCATTTAAATAAAAAATATCTATATCTATACCTTCATTTTGGAGTTTTTTTAAAATCTCTAATTCCAAAGGTGTAAATTTAACAAATCCTCCAATCATAACCTTTGATATTCTTTCTTTATTCCTAAATTCTTTTAAAAATCTTTCAGTCTTTTTAAACTTGTTAAGAAAACCTTGTTCTTTAATATAACTGTTATATTTTTTTAAAAGTTCATAAATAGCTAAGTATGATTTTTTATCATGAAATTTACTAAAAAATATATCTTCATTCAAATTTGATTCATATATTATATTATTAAATCTGTTTGCAATTGAAACAAAGCTATCACTGTTGAAAAAAATATTGTCTTCAATTCTACCTTCTTTTATGCAATCTTCTAGAGCCTTTTCAAATAAAATTGCAGAGTAATATTCCTTATATCCGTCCTCTTTGTTAATATAGTTCATGTTTATTAGGTCATCAAATGTAAATATCTTGAGTCCTAAGATAACTTCAAACTCATTTGATAGATCTTCCATAAATTTATTTATTAGACTTTGACTGGGTAATACCACTATAAAGTCTTGTCTTTTTTCTTTTATAAATTCTCTTACTTTATCTTTTAAATCTTCGTAAGCTCTACTTTTGTTTCGATATTTTATAATATTATCCATCTTTTTTATCCATATTTATAAATGCATATCTACATGCGCCAATTATTCCTGCATTATTTAGGAATTTACCTATTATTATTTTCATGTCCCCTGGTCTGTTACAGATTTTTATATATTCTTCCATTACATTATCTAACCAATATTTCGAAGTCTCGCTAAAACCTCCCCCGATAATAACAGCTTGAGGGTCAAAAATATTTTTTATTGTTGACAAGTATATTGCTAAGTCTGTATATAATTTTTTAAGAGCCTTTTTTGCATTGTCATCTTGATGAAGTATAGAAATTATTTCTGGACCCTTAAGATCTTCACCTGTCAATTCTTTGTAGTTTATACTAAGTGATGAACCTGCAATATACTTTTCGGCACATCCCTTTTGTCCACATCCACAAAGTCTTCCATTAGGATACATTATAATATGACCAAGCTCTGCACCTTGATAGGTAGATCCTTCTAAAAAACCAGTCCTACTGTCATACACAGCTCCTCCAAGACCTGTTCCCATGGTTAGCATTACAAATTTATCATAATCTATAGCACTCCCTATCCACTTTTCAGCCAAGGCTGCCATATTTGCATCATTTGCCACATAAACTGGAATATTAATAACTCTCTCCAAACTCTCTTTTAAATGAAAACCCCAAAATCCTTTTATATTTGGTGAAACCAATATTTTGCCCTGTTCTGTGTCAATAAATCCAGCTACGGAAATTCCGATTGCCATTAATTTTTCATCATCAAATTCTTTTATTCCTTCTATTAGAGTCCCAAGTATATCTTCTCTTTCTAATTTTGTAGATTTCTTTGTTACTTTTAAAAGTTCTCCCTTTTCGTTCATCAATCCAAAATTTATCTTTGTTCCACCAATGTCAATTCCCAAAACTTTTTTCATATTAATCCCTTCCTATCATCTCTCTTAAAATAGAATTTACTGGAATGTATTCTTCATCTTCTATATCTACAAAATATTTTAGAAAAGCTTTTAATTCTTTAATAGTCTTATAATTTTCAGGGCTGTATTCATATTTTTCGAATAGCTCAAATACATATTTTTTCAAAATGGCTAATTCGTATATTAGGGAAGAATCCAGTGTTATATCTGCCAAATCCTGATATGGGAATACATATATCTCTTCTCCCGCTCTAACTTTATGCCAGGTCGAGAGGGTTTTATCAGCAGAGTTTCCTCTAAAATTATAATCTCTAACCATTCTTCTGATAAGTCGTACCATGGAGGAAGAAATTCTGTTGTGACTGTCTAAGTTAAGCGGTGTCAATGCTGAAATATATACCTTATACTTATTCTTTTCTGGTACCATCTTTGTAAGTTCTGGATTTAGGCAATGAAGCCCTTCAATTATAATAATACTATCTGAATCTAATTTAGTTTCATGTTTTTCGAAACTTCTTGTTCCCGTTACAAAATCAAAATGAGGCAGATTAATTGACTTACCTTCAATTAATGACATCAAATCTCTATTAAAGAGTTCAAGGTCAATTGCATTTAAAGCTTCATAATCTGGTTCCCCA
>QWCE01004942.1_pt1 | contig 16653 bp, 16 predicted proteins | sample 1972531 | NCBI WGS metagenome assembly QWCE01 (sample SAMN09866716, study PRJNA288562) | Human gut metagenome isolate term4_stool, whole genome shotgun sequencing... | reverse complement strand
GGAATTTTTTCTATTTCGCCAATTATTATAGTGATTTCTTGCGGAATTTTTGGAATTATTTTTGGAGGCAAATATGCTTAGGTTGATGTGGGAATTTTTCAAAACAGGACTTTTTGCAATTGGAGGAGGAATGGCAACTTTTCCTTTCCTACAAAAAATGGCAGAAAATTATGATTGGTTTACAAGCGAAGAATTATTAGATATGATTGCCGTTTCAGAATCAACTCCCGGAGCAATAGGAATAAATGTTGCAAGCTTTGCAGGATATAGAGTCTACGGGATTACTGGCGCAATCCTTGCAAGCATTTCTTTGATAATGCCTGCAATAATTATAATTTTAATAATAGCAAAATCTTTGGATAAATTTAAAACATCTCTTACAGTAAAAAATGCTTTTGAATACATAAGACCATCAACAGCAGGACTTATTTTGGGAGCTATGTTAAATGTAATGATAATTTCCCTATTTAACGTAAAATTATATGAAAAAACAGGAAATTTTCTAGACTTATTTCAAATAATCCAGCTTATTTTGTTCCTAGGATTTTTATTTTTACTAAAAAAATACAAAAAAATCCATCCACTATTAATAATAGGGATGGGAGCTTTGTTTGGAATTATTTTTAAGTTGTAAAAAGCAGGAATTTATACTCCTGCTTTTTTGAAATTAAAATTTTGTAGGTAAAATCATTGCAAAATATGCCTTCCACCTATATTTCAAAATAATTTTCATAAAATCACTTAAAAGTTTGGAGTCCTTATTGTCATAAAGGGCATCTCTTAAATATGGATAGAGCTTATATGATGCATAATTTATATTTGTTTTATTGTTTGATAATTCTTTGTATTGGTCTAAAATTTTTTTCCTACAAGATTTACTTAAATTTAAATTTTTATCATTGTAAATTTCGTGAAGTTTTTTCATAAAATATTTTTGTTTTTCTTTTTTTCTCATAAATTTACCTCTAAATTTTAAAATTTGATATAATTAAAATGTTATCATTTCCATTCTGATAGCAGAAGGGAGGGATTCCATGAAATATTTATATTCTTTTCTAATATCTATTTTGGCTGGCATAACTACTCATTGCATCAGCAAATGGTTAGATAGATATTATAAAAATGATAATTAGCCTAAAAAAAGCAGGAGTTGCCGCTCCTGCTTTTTTTGATTCCATGAATCTATATTCTTTTACTCAAAAATATTATACTTATTAATAATAAAAAATCAATAAAATATTTTTTAAGAAATTAACCTAAAACTGTAAAATTACTATATTATAATTTGTTACCGTAAACCTATATGATAACAGTTAAGGGTATTGATTAGTTAATATTTCTAAGTATTTTAATTATATCAAAGTGTAAGAAAAAAGCAAGAATTAAAACTCTTGCTTTTTTAAAATTATTTATTTTTTCTCGCACTAATTTTGTGAACTTCTCCTAAAATTAATGGAATAAAGGCAAGTACTAAAATTATTATCCATTGCCAGGTTATTAATTCTAATTCAAATAAATATCTTAATGGTCCTACGTACATTACTATTAAAAGTAGGGCAAATGATAGGATGTTTGCTTTTATTAATTGTTTATTTGAACCAATTCCTAATTCTTTTAAAGTATATTTTGTACTTCTTACAGAAAATGCTCTCAAAAGCTCGCTTGTAATTAAAGTTGCAAAAACCATTGTGTGAGCTCCTTCTATATTTCCTGGGAAGATCAATTTTAATCCGATTATATATGACATTAAAACTGCAAAGGTAATTGCGAGTGATTGGACAATTAGTGAATTTCTTAAATCTCCAGAAATTATTGATTCTTTTGGATCTCTTGGCTCTCTTTGCATTATATCTTTTTCTCCTGGTTCAACTCCAAGGGCAAGTGCTGGGAAAGCATCTGTTATTAGGTTTAACCAAAGCAATTGGATTGGTGTAAGTGGAGAAGGTAGTCCAAATAAAATTGACAAAAATACAATCAAAACTTCTGCGATGTTACATGAAAGTAAGAATGAAACAAATTTTCTAATATTTGCAAAAATTATTCTTCCTTCTTCGACTGCATTTACAATTGTTGCAAAATTATCGTCAACCAAAATCATATTTGCAGTATCTTTTGCAACGTCAGTTCCTGTAATTCCCATAGAAATTCCTATGTCAGCATTTTTAATGGCTGGAGCATCGTTTACTCCATCTCCTGTCATGGCAACTATTTCGCCGTTTTCTTGAAGGGCGTTTACAAGTTGTACTTTATTTTGTGGAGATACTCTTGCAAAAACTCTTTTTTCTTTGGCAATTTTTCTGATTTCTTCATCTGTCATATTATTTAATTCTTTACCTTCAATTGCTTGGTCTTTGGAATCTGCAATTCCCAAATCTCTTGCGATTGCGAAGGCTGTTTCTAAATAATCTCCAGTAATCATTAGGACATCAATTCCTGATGAGTGACATTCGGAAACTGCTTTTTTTGCTTCTGGTCTTGGTGGATCTATCATTCCAGTAAGTCCAACAAATACCATTTCTCTTTCTATATTTTCGCTTGTTAAATCTTCATTTTTTATTGAATCAAATTCTCTAAAGGCGTAAGCCATTACACGAAGAGCTTGTTTGGCAAGATTTTTATTTTCATCCATTGCCTTTTGCTTTAAATCTTGTGTGAAATCTACAATTTCTCCATTTAATAAAATTTTTGAAGAATTTGAAATTATTATATCCGGAGCGCCTTTTGTCATTGCCTTATAATTTTCTTCGACGTTGTGGAAGGTTGTCATCATTTTTCTGTCAGAATCAAAAGGAATTTCTTCAATTCTTGGATGTTTTTTTTCTAAATCCTCTTGAACTATTCCCCATTTTTCAGAAAATGTAAGCATAGCGCCTTCTGTTGGATCTCCAATAATTTTATATTGGTCATTTTCCAAAACCAAATCAGCATCGTTACATAAAGTCGAAATTTTCATTAGAAGTTTTATATTTTCTTCATCTTCTATTTTTTCATCATTAAGTTTTATGTGGCCTTTTGGTTCGTATCCACTTCCCTCAACTTCATATTCTTTTTCATTTGTCCAAATTTTTGTAATGGTCATCTCATTTTGAGTCAAAGTTCCAGTTTTATCTGAACAAATTGCTGTTGTCGCTCCAAGAGTTTCTACAGAAACCAAGGATTTTACAATTGCTTTTCTTTCTGCCATTCTGTTCATGCCGATTGATAAAACTATTGTTACAACTGCTGTAAGTCCTTCAGGAATTGCTGCAACTGCAAGAGAAACTGCAACCATTAAATTATCTAAAAGCGAATCGCCAGTTCTAAAATATCCAACAACAAATACAATTATACAAACAACAACTACAAGAATTGCCAAAAGTTTTGATAATTTATTTAATTGTCTTTGTAATGGCGTATCCTTATCTTCAACTTGATGAAGGCTTGATGCGATTTTTCCCATTTCTGTGTCAGAACCAGTTTGAGTAACAATTCCTCTTGCGTGTCCGTAAGTTACAATTGTTGATGAGAAAGCAAAATTTTCCCTATCGCCAATTCCTACTTCGCTATCATAAACAGCCTCAGAATTTTTTTCTGTTGCAACAGATTCTCCAGTAAGAGAAGACTCGTCGATTTTTAAATTTGATGATTCTAATAAACGCATATCAGCTGGAACAATATCGCCAGTTTCAATTACAACTACATCGCCCACAACCAATTCTTCTGCTTTTACTTTTATTTTTTTGCCATCACGAATTACGCTTGCTTCGGGTGATGACATTTTTTGCAAGGCCTCAACAGAATCTTCAGCTTTTCCTTCTTGAATAATTGACATAATTGCATTGATAATAACGATAGCAATAATTATAAAACATTCAACTTTATCGCCTGTAAAAGCTGATACGATTGATGCAACTATCAACAAAATTACCATAGGATCAATAATTTGCTCGGCGATTTTTTTACCAAGAGATTTTTTCTTCTTGGATTCAATTTTATTTGGGCCGTTTTCTTCAAGACGTTTTGCTGCAAGTTCGCTTGACAAGCCTCTTGCGCTATCTGAGTCAAGTTTTTTTACAATTTCATTTTTTTGACCTAAATAGTCCATTCCTACCTCCTTAAATTTTTTATTTTAATTTTTTTTCTTTACAAAAAGAAAAGACTAATGGCACATCGCCAAAAGTCTTGCTACCAAGTGGTTTATTCAACCGGGTTAAACCGTAATGACGATTGAATAATTAAGCTACTCCCTCTTGTTGATATAATTATATGTTAAATATTTTAAAAATCAATTTTAATTTGAAGCGTTAGCTGCAGCATCATCTCTATTTTTCATTTCATTTATGCAAAGACAAAGGGCAATCAAAACTAAAGTAAAATTTTCGTCATAAACCGTAAGCTCATATTGGTCGCTAAAAGCAAAAAATTTCTTGTTCATATCAGCAACCAAATTATTTTGGTAATAAACTTCAAAATCATGGTCCATAAAAGAGCCCTTTAAATTTAATTCTTTTCCATCATAAAAAGCATCGACTTTCCTTTTTAAAAAAGATAATTTTTGATTTATTTCCATACGACTTCCATCACAAAAATCAACATAATAAGTTTGAAGAAAAGAAAGAATTTTTTTGGAAATATTAAATAAAATATTTCCATCCATATCTTTTAATTTCGCCTCATAACCTACAAATTTAAAATCTTGGTCAAAAAAGAAAACTTCCTTTCCATTTTCATCTAAAATCGGATACTTATCTGTAATTTTAAAAAATTTTTCCTTAAAATAATATTTTTTCATAAAAAACTCCAATCTGCTTTTTTAATTTATACCCTCAAAAATATAATAAAACAAAAAAATAAATTATTTGTAAAGTCTTTTGTCTTTGTGTTGACATTTATAATCTAGGGTATAAAATTAGATAAGATACGCCTTTGAATTAGGCTTTAAATTTTATTAGTTTTTATATAAGGAAAGAAAATGAGAAATATTAGTAAAAATAAACAAAATTTTTTGGAAAAATTATCAGATGAAATTACATCAAATCCACCCTTGTATTTAACTTTGGGTTTTGCGATTTTGATTATTATTGGAGGATGTATTTTATCTTTGCCGATTTTTACAAGAAGTGGCAAGGCTACAAATTTAGTTGATTCGATTTTTGTTGCCTCATCTGCATCTTGCGTTACGGGACTTACAACTGTAAATACGGCTGAACATTGGAATACCTACGGTCATATTTTAATTTTGATTTTAATTCAAATTGGAGGACTTGGTGTAATGACTTTGGCTACACTTTTTCCACTGCTTTTGAGAAAAAAAATCGGCTTAAAATCTAGGCAAATTTTAAAAGAACAATTAAATATTGACACTCTCCAAGGTATTATGAAATTATTTAGATATGTTTTGGTTTTTACTTTTTTGGTAGAAATTTTGGGAGCAATTTTATTATCCCTTCGCTTTGTGCCGATTTTTGGAATGGCAAAGGGCTTGTGGTATTCTATTTTCCATTCGGTTTCTGCTTTTTGTAATGCAGGCTTTGACCTTTTGGGGGATTCAATTTATCCATACAGAAATGATAATTTAATAAATATAACTCTTATGAGTTTGGTTGTAATCGGCGGACTTGGTTTTATGGTTACAGCAGAAATTTTCAGAAAAAAATCTTTCGAAAAATTATCAACTCACGCCAAATTAGTTTTGATAATAAGTGCAAGTCTTATTTTTATAGGAACACTTGCTTTTTATTTAATCGAAAGCCAAGCTGGTGGAGTTTTGTACAAAGAAGGATTTAAAAATTCCATAATGCAATCAGCTTTTCAATCAGTTTCTGCAAGAACTGCGGGATTTTATTCTGTAAAATTAAATCAAATGCACGATACAAGTGTTTTGCTTTTGATAATTTTGATGGTAATAGGCGGTTCTCCAGGATCAACTGCTGGAGGATTAAAAACAACAACTTTTGGTGTTCTTGTTTTATCAACAATTTCAATTTTTAAACAAGAAGATGAAGTTACTATTTTTAAAAAACATATAGAACCAAAAATCATTAGAAAGGCACTTGCAATTATAATGGTTTATTTGGGACTTATATTTATAGTTATTTTTATTTTGTCATTGAGCGAAAATTTTAAAGTAATTGATATTTCTTACGAAGTTTCATCAGCCTTTGCAACAGTTGGAGCAAGTAGAGGAATCACAGGGGACTTGTCAACACTTGGAAAAATTTTAATAACAATAAGTATGTATCTAGGAAGAATTGGTCCAATGACTATGGCTTATTCAATAGGATTAAAATCAAAAACAAAATATATAAGATTTCCAGAAGCAAATATTAGTATAGGTTAGGAGAAAAAAATGATAAAGAGTGTAATAGTTTTAGGAATCGGAAGATTTGGAGAAAGAGTTGCAACAAAACTTTTTGAAGATGGATTAGAAGTTATGGCAGTGGACAAAGATTACGATTTAGTTCAAAATATTTCAGGAAAAGTAACAAGTGCTGTTCAATGCGATATTTCAAATGACAAAGCGCTAGAAGAATTAGGAATGGGAAATTTTGATGTGGCAGTAATAGCGACAGGAGAAAGTCTTGAGGCGTCAATGGCTGCAACTTTATTTGCCAAAGACCATAATGTAGAAAAAATTATAGCCAAAGCAACATCAACAAATCACGCAAGAATTTTGAAAAAAATTGGAGCAGACCAAATAATTTTTCCAGAAATTGATATGGGAGAAAAGCTTGCAAGAAGCATTGCAGGATCAAATCTTCTACAATTTTTCCATTTTTCAGATGATTATTCTATGCTAGAATTAAAAGCTTTCAAAGAAATAATTGGAAAAAATTTGATAGAAGTAGATTTCAGAAAAAAATATAAAATGATGGTAATAGCTTATAAAAGAGATGGAGAAATGGTTATAAATCCAGATGCAAATTGGAAAATAAAAAAAGATGATACCCTAGTTTTATTGGGAGACAGCGAGCATGCAGAAAAACTTCAAAAAGAAGTAGACAAATACAAATAAAATAATTTCAGGAAAACGAAAATTTATCTTATAAATATTGAAAACAAAAGGATGTAAAAATTCGTGAAAAAAGTTTGCATTTTTAAAAAATCATGCTATAATAATATTAGCTAGTAAATAGCTAGGTTTTTCATTATTAATTCCTTATAGTTTTCCCTATAGAAAACTAGGACTAACTTATTCTTTTCTATATTATAAAAAGGCCCAAAGGGGTCTTTTTATTTTGCCAAAAATTTTCAAAGATTTTATTTTATTTTTTGCATATTTAAATCAAGAGCTCTTTTTATTAACTTTATATTTTAAATTTCTAATTTCCTTGTGTTTTATTTCTTACCAATTGAAATAAAAAATCCCTGTAGTATATTGAAAAAAATAAAAGGAGAAAATTATGTTTTATTTTGACAGAACTTATATTTTGGTTCTCATTGGACTTCTTATTAGTAGTCTGGCTCAAGCTAATATTCAAAGAAAATTTGATAAGTACAAAAAAATAAAAACTCAAAAATCTATAACAGGTTTTGATGCTGCAAGATATATTTTGTCTACAAATTCTTACAATGACATTTCTATTAAAAAGGTTAGAGGGGCTTTGTCTGATTATTTTAATCCAATTAATAAAGAAATTGCCCTATCAGAAACGTCAATGACAGATACTTCAATTGCATCTCTTGCAGTTGCAGCTCACGAGTGCGGTCACGTTATCCAATATAAAAAAGGCTATATTCCTTTAAAAATAAAATCTTTCTTGATTCCTGCTGTAGGGCTTGGTTCAAAATTATCTTTTCCTTTAATTTTGCTGGGAATTTTTCTTTCTATGGAAAAATTAATTAGCATTGGAATATTTTTATTTTCTTTTGTTTTAATTTTTCAAATCATAACTCTTCCTGTAGAATTTGATGCTTCAAGGAGGGCTTTGAAAGTTTTAAATGAATCGGACATGCTTGTTGGTGTTGAAAATGATTACGCAAAAGATATGCTAAAAGCTGCAGCTTTAACTTATGTGGCAGCGACAATTTCTACTGCCTTACAATTTTTAAGACTGTGGATTTTGTTTGGCAATAGGCGAGATGATTAAAAAAATTAACAAGGCTAAAATATTTTAAAATATTTGGCCTTGTTTTTTTATATTTTTATTGCATATCAATATTCTTGAATCTCTACTATTTTAGTGTACAATAAAAATAAGATTCGAAGTGAATCTTTATTTATTATTTGAAAGGTCAGAGAAAGTCAAAGAAATCGAGGTAAATCTATGGCAGGACTAACGTCTGATATAGAAAAATTCTTGAAAGCTCTTTTGGAAGATACTCAAGATGGTTTTGTAGAAATTGGAAGAAATGATTTGGCAACAAGGTTTGAGTGTTCTCCAAGTCAAATTAATTATGTGCTTTCTACAAGATTTACTCCATACAATGGATATTTAATTGAAAGCAAAAGAGGCGGCAACGGCTTTATAAGAATTATTACTATAGTTGAAGATGAAGATGATTATATAAAATATATTATTAAAAATTTAGATAAAGAATTAACTGAGGAAAGGGCAAAAAGTTTTTTTACAGAACTTTTTAACAAGGGATATATGGACGAAAATGAATTGGGAATTGCAGTATACGCTATCCTTGATAAGTCCCTTATGAATGTAGAAAAAAATAAGAGAAATTTAGTAAGGCATGATATAGTAAAAAATATTTTACTTAGCTTTCTAATAAGGAGTTAATTATGAAGTGTGACAGATGCGACAACGAAGCAAATGTAACTGTAAAAGCAATTATAAATGGCATAGAACATGATTTCCACTTGTGCAATGATTGTATGGAAAAATTATCCAAAGGCGAAGGAAATTTTCTTTTTGATGGAAATGAAAAAGATATTGATATAAATAATTTTGATTGGAAGAGTTTGGTTGATAAATTTATTCCAAGCCTTGACCAAATTATCGATTCTTATTATGATTACAAAATTTCCAAAAATAATTTTTCTTATGATTATTTTTCATCATTAAAAGAAGAAACTTGTCCAAAGTGTGGAAATTCTTTGACAAATATAAAAAGTGGAGTTTTTGGATGTCCTTATTGCTATGAAATCGACAAAAAACTTACGGTAGAAATTTTGAAGGCTGTAAATAATTTGAAAAAATATGACGGAAAGTTTCCGAAAAAACACAGAGATTTCAGAGAAGTGGCAATAAAAATTAAAAATTTGCAAGAACAGTTGCAAAAATCAGTTGAGATTGAAGATTTTGAAAAGGCTCAAGATCTTAAAGAAAAAATAGATGAATTGAATATGAAGGTGAGAAATTGATAGATTATTATAAGGACATAATACTTGAAAACAACTTATCTTTGAAAAGAAATATTGAAGGATATAATTTTCCCATAAGTCTTTCGGAAAAAGATTCTCTAGAAATTATTGAAAAATTTAGGGAAATTTATGGGGATGAATTGATACTTTTAGATGAGATAGATGAAAATACTTTAAATAAACTTATTAATGCAGGAATTCTTACAGAAGATTCAAAAAATAAAGAAGCTGTGATTGGTTTTGTTTTTGAGGATGATTATATTCTTGTTATAAATGATAAAGACCATATTTCTATAAATATTTCAAATTTTGGAGAAGAAATTAAACTTGCTTATGAAAGGGCGATGGAAATTGAAGAAGATTTGGATAAAAAATTTGATTTTTCTTTTTCTCCTCAATATGGATATTTGACAAGTTTTGGTAGAGATTGTGGCAATGGAATTGAAATAAGGTTTAAATTATTTTTGTTTGGACTTTTGGATAATACCCAAGCATATCTAACTTTAAAATCAAGTCTTGCTCATGATGGAATTTATCTTACAAGATTTGTTCCAGAATATTTTAAATCCTATGACGATGATATTTATATTTTGAAAAATTTCGGAAATTATAGGGAGAAAATGGACGAATATTTGGAAAATTTTGAAAATATTTTAGATACAATTGTTAGAAATGAGAGAAGATTTAGGAGAGATTTCCAATCTTTAAATGGATTAAATGATGAAGATATAAAAGATTCTATAAAAATTTTGGAAGATAATTTGGAAAGCAAAAATTTAAAGACAATGACTGCTATGGTCAATTGTCTTTATGATTTAAAAAAATATAATATTTTGGGTTTTAAAACAAAATTATCAAATCAAGAAATTGAGTATTTGATTTTCAATATTACAAAGGATAAGTACAAGGGCAACCGTGACAGTGAAAGATATGAATTTTTAAATTCGTACATGGAGGCTAGATAATGGAAAATAACAAATTAAATAGGCTAACAGGTCAGGCTCGAAGGGAATCTTATTCTCTTAGCCACGATTATATAGGAGTTGAACATTTGCTTTTGGCTCTTATGAAAACAGGTTCTCTTGCGACAAAGGCTTTGGAAGAAGCTGGTGCAAATTACGAACTTTTAAGGTCAATTGTAATAAATAATATTGGCAAAGGCTCTGCGGTAAGACCTGCAAAGGAATATTCTAATAAAGTAAGACAAATTTTTGATAGGGCAAGACTTTTTGCTCAAAAAAGAAAAAAAATTTCTGCAAGCGAGGAAGATGTTCTTCTTGCAATTTTAAATGACGATGATTCATTTACAAATTTAATGTTTATGTTGTCAGGTCTTGATAAAAAAATTATCAGAGATAATTTGATTCGTTTGCAAAAGGAAGAAAAATATTCAAATACATCTAATAATTTGAGTGAAAATTTAAAAAAATTCGCCAAAAATTTAAATGAAATGGCAGAGGCTGGAAAAATTGATCCAGTTATTGGAAGGGAAGATGAAGTTGAAAGAGTTATTCAAATTCTTTTAAGAAGAACAAAAAACAATCCGATTTTGATTGGAGATCCAGGAGTTGGAAAAACTGCCATAATCGAAGGACTTGCTCAAAGAATTGTTGATGGAAAAGTTCCTTTTGTTATGAAGGAAAAAACAATTGTCTCACTTGATCTTGCAAGTATGATTGCAGGAACAAAATATCGTGGGGATTTTGAAGATAGGCTAAAAAAATTATTTGGAGAACTGGAACAAAGAGAAGATGTAGTTTTATTTATTGACGAATTTCACATGGTTTTGGGAGCTGGAGCAAGTGAAGGCTCTATGGATGCAGCAAACATTTTAAAACCAATTCTTGCCAAAGGCGATATTCAAATAATTGGTGCGACAACAATTGATGAATATAGAAAGCATGTAGAAAAAGACCAAGCCTTAACTAGAAGAATGCAACCAGTTCATGTTGAAGAGCCAAATAAAGATGACACGATAAAAATAATTGAAGGATTAAAAGATAAATACGAAGACCATCACAAGGTGGAAATTACAGATGAGGCCATAAAAGCTGCTGTAGATTTATCACAAAGATATATCCAAGACAGATTTTTGCCAGACAAGGCAATTGATGTAATTGATGAGGCTTGTTCAAAAGAAAGAATTAAAAATTATAAGGAAAATAAAAATCAAGTTTCAAAAAAAGAAATTTTAGATAAGCTAATTGAAGAAAAAAATCAGGCTATAAATGAGCAAAATTTTGAGAAAGCAGCAAGCCTAAGAGATCAAATAAATGAAACTCGCGAAAAACTTGAAAAAGAAAAAGAAGAAAAGAAAACTGATTTAAAAATTTCTTTTGATGAAGTTGCAAAAATTGTTTCATCTTGGTCAAAAGTTCCAATAACAAAATTAACAGAAGACGAAAAACAAAAATATATGGATCTTGATATTGACCTTAAAAAAGAAGTTATAGGTCAAGATAAGGCGATTGATAAAATTTCTCACGCTATAAAAAGGGCAAGAGTCGGCCTAAAAGATCCAAAAAAACCAATAGGTTCATTTATTTTTGTAGGGCCAACAGGAGTTGGTAAAACATATCTTGCAAAATCTTTGGCAAAAAATTTATTTGGAGATATGGATAATCTAATCAGGATGGACATGAGTGAATATATGGAAAAATTTGCCGTGTCAAGACTTGTTGGATCTCCTCCAGGATATGTTGGTTACGAAGAAGGCGGTCAACTTACAGAAGCTGTAAGAAAAAATCCATATTCTGTAATTTTATTTGACGAAATTGAAAAAGCCCACCCAGATATTTTCAATTTGCTTTTACAAATTCTTGATGATGGACGTTTGACAGACGGTCAAGGAAGAACTGTAGATTTTAAAAATACAATAATAATTATGACAAGTAACGTTGGAGTTTCTTCTTTAAATCAAAATCCGAAAATTGGATTTGGAACTGGAGATGTGGAAAAAGAAATTGACGATTCAAATAAGGAAATAATAAATAAGGCAATAAAAAACGCCTTTGCTCCAGAATTTTTAAACAGACTTGACGATATAATAATGTTCAACTCACTTGATAAGGACGCCATCAAGGAAATTACAAAAATTTTACTTGAAGAAACAAAAGAAAGACTTAAAAATCTTGGAATAGAAATAAATTACAACAAGAGAGTTGTAGATTTATTATCAGAAGGTGGATTTTCAAAAGAATACGGATTGGCAGAAGAAATATTGGAAGGAAAATTATCAAAAGATATGAAAATTAACCTTACAGTAAAAGAAGGAAAAATAAATTTTGCCAACAAAAAAGAAAAAGTAAAAGAAGAAATACCTGTTTCTTAAAAATATAAATAAGCTGCTGTAAAAATTTACAGCAGTTTTTTTAATGGAACAAAAAAACATATAGAAAAATTTCTATATGTGTGGTAGAATAAATTTTAGGAGGAGAGAAATGGATAATAAGTATATAAATATTTCTAAAAAATTAAAAGTTCTAAGTGATCCTAAAAGACTTGAGATTGTAGATATGCTATCATGCGAGGAGCTTTGTGCTTGTGAAATACTAGAAAAATTTGATATAAGCCAACCCACCTTATCAAGTGATATGAAAAAACTTGAAGATGCGAATATAATAAAAAGTCGCAAGGAAGGTAAAAATGTATTTTATATTGTAAACAAAGAAAGCATAGATGAACTTTATAATTTATTGGGAAAAATATTTGAATCCAGCCTAGATTGTATCTGCAAAAAATAATTTTTTTGCCTAATACATAGAAACATTCAAATGTATCTATATATATTTACATTAAACTTTCCTCAAAAAAAATTTAAGGAGAAAATCATGAAAAAAATAAGAATATATGAACCAGCAATGTGTTGCTCAACAGAAGTTTGTGGGGTAAGTGTTGACCCTGAGCTTTTAAGAATGTCAAGCCTAGTAGAAAAATTAGATAAAAAAGGAATAGATATAAAAAGATTTAATCTTAACAATGCCCCTCAAGAATTTGTTGAAAATAAAAAAGTAAATGAAATTTTAAACGAAAAGGGAGAAGATATTCTTCCTCTTACAATGGTTGATGATGAAATAATAAAAAGTGGAGCATATCCTTCAAATGAAGAATTTGAAGAAATTTTATCTACAAAAATTGATAAAAAAAATGAAGAAGAAAGTTCTTGTGGATGCTCTTCTGATAGTGGATGTTGTTGTTAAGGAATAGAAGGTATTTTATGGAAAAATTTAGTCCTGAGAAAATAAAATTAGGAAAATATATATTTTTTACAGGAAAGGGAGGAGTTGGAAAAACATCCACTGCTTGTGCTACGGCTGTTAATTTATGTGAAAAGGGATCTAAGGTTTTATTAGTAAGTACAGATCCAGCATCAAACCTTCAAGATATTTTTGTAGAAAAATTAGATAATGAAATTACAAAAATTGAAGAAGTAGAAGGTTTGTTTGTTGCAAATTTAGATCCAATTAAGGCAGCAGATGAATATAAGAAAAGTATAGTATCTCCTTATATTGGAAAACTCCCAGATAGTGTAATAAATAAAATGGAAGAAGAATTATCTGGATCTTGTACTGTAGAAATTGCAGCTTTTAATGAATTTGCAAAATATATTACAGATAAAGAAACTGAAGATAAATACGATTTTATTATTTTTGATACAGCTCCAACCGGACACACTTTAAGAATGTTACAACTTCCACAAGCTTGGGATAATTTTATTGAAGATAATACCCAAGGTGTTTCTTGTTTGGGACAACTATCAGGTCTTGAAAGTCAAAAAGGTATGTATAAAAAGGCTGTAGAAACTTTATCTGATAAAGATAAAACAAGTTTAATCCTTGTAACAAGACCAGAAGATGGTCCTTTAAAAGAAGCTGATAGGGCTTCAAAGGAATTAAAAGATATAGGTATTAAAAATCAAATATTATTGGTAAACGGCCTATTAACTATATATGATGATAAAATATCCAAGGCCTATTATGAAAAACAAAAAGAATCCCTAGAAAAAATGCCAGAAAATTTAAAAAAATTACAAAATTATCTTATACCTTTAAGAGGATATAATATAACAGGAATTTCAAATCTTAGGGCCTTGTTTGATGAAGATACTTATACAGAAAAAACTTTTGACAAAGAAATAAAAATTGATAAAAAATTAAAAGATATAATAGATGATTTGTATAAAAATAATAAGAAAGTTATATTTACAATGGGAAAGGGTGGAGTAGGAAAGACAACTGTGGCAGCGGCCATAGCTCTTGGACTTTCAAAAAAAGGAAAGAAAGTTCACCTTACAACAACAGATCCAGCAGATCATTTAAAATATACAATAAAAGAAAATGAAAATTTATCAGTAAGTCATATTGATGAAAAGTTAGAGCTTGAAAAATATAGGAAAGAAGTTTTACAAAAGGCGAAAGAAACTATGTCAAATGATGATCTATCTTATATAGAAGAAGATTTAAGGTCACCATGCACACAAGAAATAGCTGTTTTTAGAGCTTTTGCAGATATTGTAGAAAAAAGTGAGGAGGAAATAGTTGTAATTGATACAGCTCCAACCGGCCACACTCTTTTATTATTAGAATCAACCCAAAGTTATAACCAAGAAATAATGCGTTCAAATGGAGATATTCCAGAATCAACTAAAAAACTTTTGCCAAGACTTAAAAATGAAAAAGAAACAGAAGTTATAATAGTAACACTTGCAGAACCAACTCCAGTTTATGAAGCTTTAAGACTTGAAGAAGATTTAAAAAGAGCAGGAATTTTTAGCAAATGGTGGCTTATAAATTCCTCATTATATGCTTCAAACACAACAAATAAAATCCTAAAATCAAAAGCAAATGAAGAAGTAAAATGGATTAATTATTTAAATGACCATACAAAGGAAAATTTAGCTATAATTGGTTGGAATCCTAAAAAATTAAGTGGAGATGTCTTAGAAGATTTAATAAAGTAGTTAAAAGATTTGGACAATTATTTAATTACACAAATTTTAGTATAGAAATAGGCTTAAAAATTTATTTAAGCCTATTTTTTAAAAATTATTCTAATCCTTCTCAATTTGATAATCTGAATTAAGTTCGCTTTCTCCTGTTTTTGAAATTATGGTTGGATTTGTTAATATTAATATGTAGCAAGTTTCATCAAGATGATTTTCTACAATAAATTTTCCTTGCATGAAACAAGTAAGGGCAAAATCAAACCCATTATAATTATTTTTTTTGTGCATTAAATCATAAGCTAATCTTCCTTATAAACTTTTCTTACTGCTTTTTCTAAATCATCAAAATATTTCAAAATTTCAAGTTCTTCCATGCTGAGCTTAACTTCTTTTTCAATTTTTATATTTGTCTTATCTCCATCTTTGTGAGGTAGGTCTTTTTTAAATTCATCCAGATAAGAAATTATAAGATTTTCTATAGTTTCTTTAGCCTTGTCATTATAAGTAAAACCAAAATTTTTCATTTGGTCATCAAGCAAACTTTCCCCGTTTTTTTCTATGAAATCCTTGGCATAAATTTTTAAATCATCATAAGAATTTCCCATCAAATCATTAACAAGTTTTAAATCATTTATTGCATAATAAAGTTTGGAAGAAGTATCGCAAATTGCCAAAAGCTGAGTTTCGTATAAACTCTTTTCGATAGATTCTTCGCCGTTTTCATTAGTCAAATTAGCCCTAAGACTTCCCTTATTTTTTTTGATTTTTTCAAGATCAGAGCTAAAAATAAAATACAAATTATTTGCGTAATCGATGCATTCTTCCATAAGAATATCACGAGTTTTGCTAAGATTTTCATTATTTTTTTCATAAATTTTATAAGCGTAAGTATCTTCAAAAAGCTCATCAGCCATAGAAGACTTGTAAGTTTCAATGCTTTTTGCATTTTCTTTTTTAGGATTATACATAATAAAGGCGTCTTTTTTTATTTCTTCTTCAGAAAAATTTTTTTCATTTTTTATGATATTACATCCTACAAATATAGAAAATAAGCTTATAATAAGTAATAGTTCAATTTTTATTTTCATTAAGGCTCCTTGTGATTATTTAAAAGAATAATAAGTAATAATGGCGATAATAAAAAGAATAATTAGGACAAATATGATTGATAAGAGTATTTTTTTATTAAATTTTTCATAAGATAAGCTCCTTTAGAAAACATTTGCACAATATATAGGTATTTTATCAAAAAAACATTTATAAATCAATTTAATCTATATTTGAAATATTAATTTTAGTAAAGTTATAAAATTACATTGAATTTAAGTGAAATTTTTAAATTTAAAATGGGCTTTACAAAATATAAGATTCTGTAAAAGCCCAATTTTTATACTTTATTTTTTCTTAACTTTTT
>QWCE01003998.1_pt1 | contig 16681 bp, 19 predicted proteins | sample 1972531 | NCBI WGS metagenome assembly QWCE01 (sample SAMN09866716, study PRJNA288562) | Human gut metagenome isolate term4_stool, whole genome shotgun sequencing... | reverse complement strand
GCAAAGTAGAAAGGTTAGGAGAGGATGTGTGGGAGGAATCATTCCAGAGGTTATTTAGGATTTAGTAAAGTAAAACCTGTGAGGAAGTTAGCTTGCAATATTTAAAGATTTTCTTAGATTTAGATAGAATAATTATGAGAGTAAGCGTTGTTGTCTTAAGATTTTCCCGTAGTTTAGCTTTTGTGAAGGAGGTTCTATAAAACTGGGTGGGGTTAATTCTTACTATTATTTTATATAAAATTTTTAGATTTTTTATTTTGGGTATAAGTAGAATAAGACGTACTAATAGTATAATGAAGGAGTTTTTATGGATTTTATTGAACTAGCTAAGAAGCGTTATTCTTTAAAAAAATATGATGGAAGAAAGGTTAGTAAGGAGAAGCTTGATCTTATTTTGGAGGCGGCTCGTTTATCTCCTACTGCAAAAAATTTGCAAAATTATTTTATCTATGTTGCAGAGTCTGATGATGCCCTTGCTAAGGTTGATGAAGTGACTCCTTGTAGGTATGGAGCTAGTACAGTCCTTATATTGACTTATGATAGGAGCAAAGTTTTTACTTATCCAGGGGGAAAATATGACTCTGGTTTTGAAGATACTGCGATTATCGCAACTCATATTATCCTTGCGGCAAAGGATGTTGGTGTTGATTCTTGTTGGATAAATAATTTTGATCCTGATAAGGCTAAGGATATATTTGGTCTTGGTGAGGATGAAATACCTGTATGCCTAGTTGATTTAGGTTTTCCAGCAGATGGGGCAGGTCCCCTTGCCAAACATACTGATAGAAAAGATATAGCAGATGTGGTGAAATATATTTAGGATGATTTTTGACCTTGAGGGTCAGCTTACTCCTCTATAAATCATTGGATACAGTTCTTTTCACTATAATGATGCTTTAGCTGACCCTCTCTTTATTATAAAGCCAAAAAACATAAACCAGCTCGTTCTTTGATGAGCTGGTTTTTCCTTAAGAACTTTCGTTTATTTTGATTAATTTACGATAAGTAAATATAGATAATTTAAGTCGAATTTCTTTTAGCTTTGATTTTTTTCTTATTTTGATAGAAGATTTAATTCTAAATAACGTTATAACATACTTAGCTAATTACGGAGAAGTAAATCAATATTTACCCTACTATAAATTACAAAATAATACATTTCAAAAAAGAACAATCTGATAAATTATGAAGGAAAAATAATAATTTATTTTGGGCAAACCAAGCAATTGTAAATATCTTGGATATTTAACCAAAAAATCGTTTGCAAAATTCAAAAATTAAAGTAATATTTATTGTAGGATGATAAATATTAGACAAAGGAGGTACTATGTACGAACAAAGAGTAACACTTTCTAAAGTAACACTTTCTAATGAAATTGGTTTGCATGCTAGACCAGCATCAATATTCATAAGACAAGCTGTGCAGTTTCCTTGTGATATAACTGTTGAAAAAGCTGGAAGGAGTTATAATGCTAAGTCTATCATGTCAGTTCTGAGCATGAGTGCTTCTAAAGGCGATGAGATAGTAATTAGAGCAGACGGAGAAGAAGAAGAAGAAGCCGTAAAGAGTCTTATCGATTTAGTTGAAAATAAATTAAGTCAATTCTAGCATACTTATAATTAACGAGCTTAGGCTCGTTTTTTTTATTTTTTATGGTATGTTGTTTTATGCGGATATATTGATAATCCATAGCAAAAAGGTATGATTTAAAAGAGTGAAAAATAGATAAAAGAGGTAGATTATGAGCGATTTATTAAAAATAGAAAATCTCCACGTTTCGGCTGGAGATAAGGATATATTAAAAGGGATTAATTTAACAGTTGGTAAGGGTGAGGTCCATGTTGTTATGGGTGCCAATGGTTCTGGTAAATCAACCCTTATGAATACTATTATGGCAAATCCTGTTTACGAAGTTAAGGAAGGAAAGATCTTCTTTGAAGGTGAAGATATCACAGATCTTAGCGTTGATAAGAGAGCTAGACTTGGTATTTTCATGTCCTTCCAACACCCAGATGAGATTCCTGGCGTTAAGCTTACTGATTTTTTGAGGATTTCTGAAGAACAAATTACAGGGGAAAAACCAAAGATTTTAGCTTTTAACAAAAAACTTACCAAGGAAATGGAAGAATTAAAACTAGATTCTTCCTATGCTAATAGGTATGTAAATGTTGGTTTTTCAGGTGGTGAGAGAAAGAAGTCAGAGATTTTACAAATGCAAATGCTAAATCCTAAGCTTGCCCTTCTTGATGAGACAGACTCTGGTCTTGATGTAGATGCGGTAAGGATAGTTTCAGAAGGCATTAAAAATTTCCTAGATGGGGAAAAATCTGTTATCCTTATTACCCACCACAGAGAAATTTTATCCAATATTAAGGCTGATTACGTTCACATCCTAAAAGACGGCATAATCCAAGAGACAGGAGACGATAGCCTAATGGATAAGATCGAAGCCGAAGGTTATGAATGGGTGTAATATGAAAGAGATTAATATTGCAGAACAATTAAAGGACATAGACCGTGGTTACTATGATTTCTTTAATGAATTTTTATACTCAGATATTACAGAAAAGGGCTTAAATGCTGATATTGTAAATGAAATATCTGATAAGAAGAACGAACCAGATTGGATGAGGAAGAGAAGACTAAAGAGTCTTGAGCTTTTTGATAAAATCGACAATCCTTCTTGGGGACCAGACTTATCAGAGCTTGATATGAAAGATATCACAACTTATGTAAAGCCACCAACAGACAAAAAGTCTAGCTGGGAGGCGCTCCCAGATGATATCAAGGATACCTTTGATAGACTTGGTATTCCTCAAGCTGAGCAGGAAAGTTTAGCAGGGGTTGGTGCCCAATACGATAGCGAGGAAGTTTACCATTCCATCCAAAAACATTTGGAAGACCAAGGTGTAATCTTTATGGACTTTACAACTGCCCTTAGAGAACACGAAGATTTGGTTAAGAAATATTTCCAAAAGGCAATCCCACCAACACTTCACAAATATGCTGCCCTCCACGGTGCTGTTTGGTCAGGTGGATCTTTGATTTACGTGCCAGAAGGGGTTAAGGTTGATATACCACTTCAATCATATTACAGACTAAATGCTCCTGGAGCAGGCCAATTTGAACATACAATGATTATCGCTGAGGATAATTCTAGGGTACATTTTATCGAAGGTTGCTCAGCACCAAGATATAATGTTGTAAACCTTCATGCTGGTTCAGTAGAAATCTTTGTTGGCAAAAACGCGGAAGTCAGATTTTCTACCATAGAAAACTGGTCAAGAAATATGTACAATCTAAACACTAAGCGTGCTATTATCCAAGAAGGCGGCAAGATGATTTGGGTATCAGGATCATTTGGTTCAAAAGTATCTATGCTATATCCAACATCAGTCTTAGCTGGTGAGGGCGCAAGAGCTGAGTATACAGGTATTACCTTTGCAGGTGACGGACAATATATTGACAATGGTTGTTCTATGATTCACCTTGCTCCAAATACCTACTCAACAGCTCTAACCAAGTCAATTACAGCAGGTAATGGCAAATCTATGACTCGTTCACTAGTTGAAATGAGGAAAAACTCTACAGGTTCAAAATCAACTGTAGACTGCGAAAACTTAATGATCTCAGAGGAAAGTCAATCAGACACTATCCCAGTTTTAGATATTAGAAATGATGATGTAGACTGTGGCCATGAGGCAAAAATTGGTTCGATTGACCAGGGACAGGTATTTTATCTAATGAGCAGGGGTATTCCAGAAGATGAAGCCAAATCAATGATTGTAAGAGGTTTTGCTGAGCCTATATCAAAGCTTTTACCACTAGAATATGCAGTTGAAATGAATAACCTTATAGATATGGAATTGGAAGGAGCAAACGGCTGATGGCAAAGATAAACGAAATGAGAGCCCCAACTTGGGCTTACTTAGGTTTAAATAATGCTGATTATGACCTAGTAGAAATTAAAAACCAGCCTTTTTATGAAAAATCTGTTGGAGAAGGACTTAGCCAAGTAGAAAAAGCCTTTGAAGGCGAAACTTACGGTCTTTCTTCTGAGATAAATAAAGAAAACAAAGACTTTAGAAATCACTTCTTAGGTTTTGATATAGATAAAGATAGACAAACAGAATTTATAAATCTAGGACTAAACGATGAAAACAACATACTTGTGTCAAATATCGAGATAAACGCAAGAGAAAATACTTCTTCTTCATTTTTGGTGAATTTTTCTGACCTTGCTAGTGAAAAGATTTTTATAAATTCTCAAATCTTAGTAAATTTAGAAAAAGATTCTAAGGTTAAACTGGTAGTTGTAGTTAATTTAAAAAACGAATCAACAAACCTAAATTCTATAGCAACAAGACTTGCTGATAGGGCAGAGCTTGATGTAACTTATATAGAAATTGGCGCAACTAAATCTATGGTTAATATTAGAAATATCTTAAGAGGCGAAGAAGCAAAGGTCATAGAAAATGGTGTTTACTTCAAATCAGAAGAAGAATATTTAGATTTGATGGCTGTAAACGAGCATTTTGGTATAAATACTGATTCAAATACATTATTTAACGGTGCTTTAAAAGATAAGGCAGTTAAAAACTTCAAGGGAATAGTTGACCTAAGACGTGGCTGCACAAAGGCTGACGGCAAGATTGGTGATTATTCAATGATGCTTTCTGATGAGGTAGTAAACAAATCTGCTCCTATTCTTTTAAATGAAGAAAAAGAAGTAGCTGGCAAGCACGCCGCAAGTGTTGGCAGGATGAATAGAGAAATGCTATTTTATATCATGAGCCGTGGATTTTCCAAAAAACAAGCAGAATCTATGATGCTTGAGGCAAACTTTGCAAAAGCCCTTGATAAGATTGAAAATGAAGAGCTTCGCAAGGAGATTTCAAGCGAAGTTCATAAATTAAACATAAGGCAATAAGATGAATGTAGAAGAAATCAGAAAAGACTTTCCCTATCTAGATGGAGCTAAGGTTGGTAAGGACGTAATCTACCTAGATACAGCCGCCACCAGCCAAAAGCCAAAGCGAGTAATAGAGGCAGTTGACAATTATTATAGATATAAAAATGCCAATCCTCACAGGGGTGCTCACTACCTATCATGGGTAGCAACAGAAGCCTACGAAAACGGCAGGGAAGTAATCAAAAATTTTATAAATGCAAAATCAAGAAATGAAATAGTCTACACAAAGACTACAACAGAGGCAATGAACCTTTTAGCCTATTCTTATGGTCTTGATAATCTAAAGTCTGGAGATGAGATATTAATCACCATCCTAGAGCACCACGCCAACCTAGTTCCTTGGCAGATGGTAGCAAAGGTAACTGGTGCAAAACTTGTTTTTGCCTATCTAAAAGATGATAATTCCCTTGACTATGAGGATTTAAAAGCGAAGATAAATGAAAAAACAAAGATTGTTTCAGTAACAGGTGCTTCAAATGTAACTGGAGAAATCACTGATTTAAAGAAAATCATTGGCTGGGCAAAAAAAGTGGGAGCTACTACAATAGTAGATGCAGCTCAACTTGTGGCCCACAAAAAAATTGATGTTACTGACCTTGATTGTGACTTTTTAGTATTTTCTGGACATAAAATTTATGCTCCTATGGGCATAGGCGTTCTTTACGGCAAATATGACCTACTTGATCAGATGAAGCCTTTTAACCTTGGCGGAGATATGATAGAATATGTTTATGAAGATTATTCAACTTTTGCCAAAGCACCTCTAAAATTTGAGGCCGGCACACCAAATGTTGGTGGGGTTATTGGTCTTATAGAGGCTATAAAATATGTGGAAGAAATTGGATTAGAAAATATCCACGCTCACGAAATGGAACTTACTCACTATGCCTATGATTTGATAAAAGACATAGAAAATATAAAAATTATCCATCCAACAAGCGCTGAAGAAGGTGGACTAATATCCTTTACCTTTGACGACATCCATCCACACGATATAGCATCTATCCTAGATTCTAAAAATATAGCTGTAAGAAGTGGCCACCACTGCGCTATGCCTCTTCACACCTACCTAAAAATCTCATCAACAGCCAGGGTGTCTTTTGCAATTTATAATACAAAAGAAGAAGTCGAAATCTTTGCAAAAAGCTTAAGAGAAGTAAGAAAGGTGATGGGACTATAATGGATATGCAAGAAATATATAGTCAGATAATCCTAGATCATTCAAGAAACCAAGCCAATAAGCATGACCTAGAAGATGCTGACATAAAAGAAGACGGCCACAATCCATCTTGTGGCGACGAGATAGTTTTGCAACTAAAACTAGATGGAGATAAGATAGTAGACGCAGCCTTTACAGGAGATGGTTGCGCAATAAGTCAAGCTGCTACATCTGTAATGTGCGATATGCTGGTAGGAAAAACAATTGACCAAGCAGATAAAATGGCAGATATTTACCAAAGAATGATCAAGAGAGAAGATGTGACAGATGAGGAACTTGAAGAATTAGAAGACGCTGTAGCCTTCAAGAACATTCAAAATATGCCACAAAGGGTAAACTGTGCCCTACTTTCTTGGAATACTTTAAGGGCAGTTTTAGATGAAAAGAACTAAGTTCGATAAATTAGAATTTTATACATCAGCTATAACAGCAGTTTTAGTTTATATTTTAACAATTTTACAATATAAAAATGACAACCCTTATTGGTGGATAATTCTAATTGCTGCAATCTTTATGACTGCTAATGCCTATATGAAGTATAAAAAATTTAGAGATAAGTGAAAAAAATAAGCTTGGATAAAAAATAAAAGATTGGACAAAGAAAAATTGAAAAATTTTCCTATTTGTCTTATAATAATATTAGCTAGGGGTGCGATTTAGCTGAGAGATGGATTTTCCATTAACCCTTTAAACTTGTTAGGTTAAAACCTGCGTAAGGAAAGCTTGTAATTAGAGTTTAAAGGCCCCTAGAAGGGGTCTTTTTTAATGCCTCAAAGACTTTTAAAAACTAATACATATTGGCGTTTGGCACTAAAGGGGCATACCACCTCGGGTATGGTTATCCTTTCTGTGCCTTTTTTTGAGGGGGTGGTAACTTGATAAAATTAAATGATAAGGAAGTTTCATTTTTAGAAGGAGAAAATTTGAGGGATTTTCTGATAAGAAATTCCTATGATCCAAATTTTTTGGCTTGTGAAGTTGATGAAAAACTTGTGAAAAAAGTCGATTTTGGTGAATTTATAATGGAAGATGGGTCAAAGGTAGAAGTTTTTTCCTTTGTAGGTGGGGGTTGATATGAGAAGAGAGATATTAAAAAGACAAGACCCAGAAATTAATAAAATTCTCGAAAACTCACGAGTTTCTATCCTTGGTTGCGGTGGACTTGGTTCGAATATAGCTATGACCCTTGCAAGGTGTGGAGTAGGGGAAATTTATATTTACGATTTTGATAAGGTAGAATACTCAAATCTTAATAGGCAAAATTACGACCTAGGGGATTTAGGAAGTAGTAAGGTAGATCAAACAAAGAAAAAAATCGAAGAAACGATTCCCTATACAAGAGTATTTGCAGAAGAAGCTTTCATTTCAGAAGAAAATCTTGATGAAATTATTGGGAAAACTGATATTTTTATCGAGGCCTTTGACAAAAAAGAGATGAAAAGCCTAGTCTTTGACTACTTTTTAGGAAAGGATGGCAAAAAACTTGTCATGGCTTCAGGTTTATCTGGACTTGGCAATTTTTGTGATATAAAAATAAAGGAAATAGAAAATATAACTATGGTTGGGGACTTTAAGTCGAATACAGATGATGGTTTGTATGCACCCTTTATAGGGATTGTTTCAAACCTAGAAGCCCTCTGCGCAGTTAAAATAATATTAGGAGAAGAAAATGGAAAATAAAGATTATTTAGTGCTTGGAAATAAGAAGTTTGAGTCAAGATTTATCCTAGGATCTGGCAAATATTCCCCAGAATTAATCGACGCAGCTATTAAATCTGCTGGTTCACAGATGATTACTGTTGCTCTTAGACGAGCAAACACAAAAGATGTGGCAAATATTTTAAATTACATACCAAAGGAAGTAACAATAATTCCAAATACTTCTGGAGCTAGAAATGCTAGCGAAGCTATTAGAATAGCAAGGCTTGCCAGAGAAATGGGTTGCGGAAATTTTGTAAAAATTGAAATTATGAGAGATACCAAATATCTTTTACCAGATAATAGCGAAACCTTAAAGGCAACAGAAGTTCTTGCGGGAGAAGGCTTTGTAGTCCTTCCTTATATGTATCCTGATTTAAACTTTGCAAGGGATATGAGAGATGCGGGAGCTTCCGCAATTATGCCACTTGCAAGCCCAATAGGATCAAACAAAGGACTTTCAACTCGTGATTTTATAAAAATCACAATTGACGAAATTGACCTACCTGTAATAGTTGATGCAGGAATAGGTGTGCCAAGTCATGCGGCAGAGGCTATGGAAATGGGAGCTGCAGCAATCATGGCAAACACAGGTATAGCTACAGCAAGTGATATAAATATGATGGCTAAGGCCTTTAGACTTGGAATTGAAGGAGGAAGGCTCGCCTACCTTGCAAAACCAGGCAGAGTTTTAGAAAAAGGTGCAGACCCATCTTCACCATTGAGGGATTTTTTTGACTGATATGAATATAAAAAGTGTACATGATTATTTTCCGGGCATGGATATAATCGAATCAGATATAAAAGATAAGGTAAAAAAAGCCTACGAAGATGTAAAAGATACTGAAGTTAGTAAAGCTGATATTTCAGCTAGTTTAGAAAAAACAAATCCTACTGATAGAGATTTGTATAATCTACTTAGCGATGAGGCGGAAGATTATCTTGAGATAATGGCAGAAATTGCTAAGGAAAAAAGAACTAGGTATTTTGGCAACAATGTCTGCCTCTTTTCTCCAATTTATATAGCAAATTACTGCGAGAATTCTTGTAGGTATTGTGGTTTTAGGGCCAAATCTGACATAAAAAGAGCTAAATTAAATTATGAAGAGATTGAAGCAGAAATGAAGGCACTCGCAGATACTGGAATAGAAGATGTTTTGATTTTAACTGGAGAGTCTCAAAAGTTTTCTTCAATAGAATATATAGCAGAGTCATGTAGGATTGCTAGCAAGTATTTTAAGGTCATAGGAATCGAGGTCTATCCTGCAAATGTCGCTGATTATAAAATTCTAAGAGAAGCTGGGGCGGATTTTGTGACAGTTTTCCAAGAATCATATAATCCAGAGATTTACGATTATTACCACCCATACGGCCACAAGAGAAGTTTTTCCTATAGGTTTGACACCCAAGAAAGAGCTCTACAAGCGGGTTTTAGGGGAGTTGGTTTTGGTACGCTTTTTGGATTAGGAAATCCTATCGAGGAAGCCTTTAAACTTGCAATCCATGCAAGTGAAATCCAGAAAAAATATCCACACGCAGAAATTGCTATTTCCCTTCCAAGGATTAGACCAACTCATGGTGCAGATGATTCGTTAAAATTTAACATAGTTGATGATAAAAAGTTTTTTCAAATTATGACTGCCATCAGGATATTTTTGCCATTTGCATCTATTACCCTTTCAACAAGGGAATCAAAGGACTTTAGAAATTTGGCTGTAAGATATGCTGCCACAAAGATTTCTGCTTCTGTTGATACATCAATAGGTCACAGGTCAAAAAAAAGCGTCGATGAAGGTGATGAGCAATTTGAAATTGATGATGCTAGGTCAACAGAGGAAACATTCGAAGATTTAAAAAACTTAGGCATGACACCAGTTTTCACAGACTATATCAATCTTTGAAAGGAAGATTAAGTGATAGATTTAGAAAAAATTTTAAAAGCCAGAGATGTTTTAGAGGAAAAATCTCCCCTAATCCACGCCATAACCCACCCCATAGCAATAAATATGGTTGCAAATGTAATATTATTTATGAAAGCCAAGGCAATTTGCGCAGCTCATCCAGAAGAAGTGGCTGAAATTATAGAAATGTCTGATTCATTAAGTGTAAGCCTTGGAAATATTACGAGTGAAAGAATGAAAGCTATCACTATTGCTTGTAAAGAAGCCAACAAGAAAAATATCCCCCTAATAATTGATATGGTCGGAGTTGGAGCGTCTTCTCTTCGCTATAATTTTGCACTTAACCTTCTAGATAGATTTAACTTTGATATGATTAAAGGAAATGGTTCTGAGATAAGGGCTTTAGCAAAGGCAAAATCAAATGCAAAGGGAATTGATGTTGGCAAAGAGGATGAAATTGGCGGAGATAATATAGAAAAAATCGCCCTTGAGGCTCGTAAGCTTTCCCAAAAATATAAATCGGTGATTCTAGTAACTGGAAAAACTGATTTGATTGTGACAGAAAATTCCTATTTTACTGTAGATAATGGAGTAGAAAATTTAAGTGAAATTACTGGTACTGGTTGTATGCTTACAGCCATGATTTCTACTCTAATGGCAGTTACTGATATACTCTCAGCTGCTATTTGTGGACTTCTTGTGATGGAAGTTGCTGCAGAAAAGGCTGATACAAATAGGCTTTATACATTTTTTGTAAATCTCATGGATGAAATAGCTACAATCAAAAATAGTGAAATAATAGAAAAAGCAAAAGTAAGGGAGATAAAATTTTGAAAAAACTATATCTTGTGACAAATTCTGATAAGTATAGCGAGGAAGAATTCTTAGAAAGAATTGAAGCTAGCCTTAAAGGAGGAGTTGATATTCTCCAACTTAGGGAAAAAGACAAGACTGATATGGAAATTCTTAACCTTGGGAAAAAAGTAAAAGCTCTTTGTGATTTTTATAAAGTTCCTATGTTAATTGACGATAAGCCCCACTTAGCTTGGGCGCTTGGTGTTGGTGTTCACCTAGGAAGAGATGATATGCCAATAGAAATGGCAAGAAAACTTTTGGGTAAAAAAGCTCTCATAGGAGCTACAGCAAAATCTGTTGAAGCTGCTCAAAGTGCAGAAAAAGAGGGTGCAGATTACCTAGGAGTAGGTGCGATATTTGAAACAAAAACCCATGTTAAAACCAAAAGAACAAGTGTAGAAACACTAATAGATATAAAGAAAAAAGTAGGCATAGATGTCTACGCCATAGGTGGATTAAATATTGATAACGTTGATATTTTAGAAGGCTCTGGAGTAGACGGAGTATGTGTAGTAAGGGCAATCATGGATAGCCCTAATGTGGAAGATGACACTATAAAATTAAAGGAAAAAATAAATAAAATTCTTTAAAATAAAGGGCCGGATTAACCAGCCCTTTTAAAACTTATAAAAACTCTACTTCATTTTCACCGATGACAACAGAAGGGACACCAGCCCTATGTTTTTCTCTTACTTCCTTATAGCCATCCAAAGTATCTCTATACTTTAAAAATAGCTTAAGACTTGCCATGGAAGATGTGATATTTACAAGATCACAATCATCGTATTTCCTTGAACCATCTTCGATTTCGCCTAAAATGCCAGCACAATCTGGACATAAGTCGCTTACAAATAATATTTTATCTTTCATTTATTTTCCTTTCTTTTATATCTTACAAACTTAATCTTTTTTCCATTATCGTTTATAGGTTCGCTTTTTCCTATGATTTCAAAAGCAGGGTCTTTATCAAAGTTGTGCAGATAGGTATCCGCCTTACTTTCTGCGTCAATTTTTGTGATGATTGCTTCATCTATATCATCTAGAAAAAGTTCTGCAATCTTAGCTCCTCCTATAACAAAGGCTTCTTTGGAAGAAGTATTACAATAATCCACTACTTCCTCTTTGTCATTAAAAACACGAGCGCCATCTCGTTTAAGGCTTTTATCATGGCTTAGAATTATATTTTCCCTATTAGGAAGGGAAAAGCCCATTGAATCAAAGGTCTTTCGGCCCATGATTACAAGTCCTCCACTAGTTGTTTCCTTAAAGTGCTTGAGATCTTTTTTTAAATCGTAGAGCATTTTGTTTTCATAGCCTATTGCCCAATTTCTGTCAACTGCAAGTATTAATTTCATATCCACCTCAACTTACTTATACCCAAAATAATAGTAAAATATATTTAGAAAGGGAGAGTTATGGAAAAGAAAAATAAATTATGGCAAATCTTTAAATCAACTTTGTATCTATCTGCCTTTACCTTTGGAGGAGGCTATGTGATACTAACCTTGATGAAAGATACCTTTGTAGATAAACTAAAATGGATAGATAAGGACCAGATGCTAGATATGACAGCAATCGCCCAGTCTGCACCAGGAGCTGTCGCAATCAATGCGTCAATAGTAGTAGGCTCAGAAATAGCAGGCCTTCCTGGCATGCTTGTTGCAATTTTAGGAACTGCCATCCCTCCTTTAACAATTATTTCTGTAATATCCATGTTTTACGAAGCCTTTATAGCAAATTTTTATATAGCAAGCTTTTTAAAAGGTATGCAAGCTGCTATTGCCGCTCTTATTTTCAAGGTATCCTACGATATGGCTAAAGACCTACTAAAGGAGAAGTCTAAGCTTGTACCAGTAATAATGGCTGTAGCTTTTATCCTAGGCTACTTTCTTAAGGTAAATATCGTATATATAATCGCAGGACTAATCATACTTGGTCTAATAAATTCATTTACAAAAAGGAGAAACCATGCTAATTAAATTATTTATAAGTTTTTTAAAAATAGGATTATTCTCCTTTGGTGGAGGCTATGCAGCTCTTGCCTTAATTCAACAAGAGGTAGTAGTAGAAAACGGTTGGCTTGCTGTAGGAGAATTTAATGATCTAATCACAATTAGTCAAATGACACCAGGGCCAATTGCCCTAAACTCAGCCACCTTTGTAGGTCAAAGAGTAGCAGGCTTTCCGGGAAGTCTTGCCGCTACAATCGGCTGCATCTTGCCATCAGCGATAATAGTAGGAGCATTATCTTATTTTTATAAAAAATACAAAGACCTAGACACCATAACAGAAGTCCTAAAATTTCTAAGACCAGCTATTGTAGTAATGATCCTAATAGCAGGCCTAGATATCCTAAAAACCGCCCTATTTGATATAAATCCAGTAGCTTTTGAAAATCTAGATATAAAAATGCTTGCTCTTTTCCTAGCAGCCTTCATAATAATGCAAAAAAAAGACTACGATCCAATAAAAGTAATGCTCGCAAGTGGTGCAGTGTATTTGGTCTTGGGATTTGTTGTGTGAGATAAGATGCTGTATTCAAAAAAGATTTATAAGGGGATTTTAAAGAAAGTTCTGGGATTTTTACTTATAATTTTAATCGGATTTTCAGGACTTTATGTTTATTTGTACTATGCAGTTGATTATAGGGAATCTAGCAAAAATTTAGAGCTAGTTTGTGAAGAATTTGAAATTATAGATACCAGTTTTAAATATTTCCTTATAAAAAATACAAAACAGATTGAAACTGGACTTGATGAAAATAAAGCTAGCCTATCATTAATAAATGAATACTATGACCTATCAAACAAGCTTGGAATTGATTATCAAATTGATTTTTATCCTTATGATGGTGCTTATTTTTCTTACGGTAAAAAGAAAAGAAACTACAAAGATTATAAGTCATATCAGGATATAATGAGTTTAAATAGAGATTATATATTTACAACATCTTTTAAATACGGAAGAGAATTTATTTATGTAGTTAGAGCAAGGTTTGATAACGGTATAGTCGCTTTGTATGTTCCTGCCAATAATATTTCTAGGAAAATTAGAATTAAGGCAAATGGATTTTATATAAACGACAGTTACGGTAAGGTTATTTTTAATGATTCTCAGCTTGTAGAAAATAATTTGGATAAATTAAATAAACTTAAAAGAGATTTTTTAGATAAAGGTTCTTATATCGAACAATCAAAACAATATGGGGATTATGAAGTACATTCTATAGTGAAAAGAACTATATCAAACGAATTGTTTATTATAATTTTGTTTTCAATTTTAGGACTTGGAGCTCTAGTCTTTGGAATTCTGCTGGCTTCGATAAGAGGATTTATAGAAGAGTCCACTGAAGTAATAGCAAGACTTAATAAAGAAATAAACATGGTTTCCGAAGGCGAGCTAGATAGGATTGATATAAAGACTGATGATGAAATTTATTCTATAGTAACAAATATAAATAAACTTATTGATTCGAAGAAAATTCTCTTAGATAAAAATGTGAGATTAAAGTATATAAACAAATATAATGAATTTAAGATGTTGGAATCTCAATTCAATCCTCATTTTTTGTATAATACCCTAGAGCTCATTTCAATTACTATGTATATTGATCCTAAAATTTCTGATAGACTCATTCAAGATTTAAATGAAATTTTAAGATATAGTATAAATGATTTGTCCTTTATAAGGCTTGATGAAGATATTTTTTATATTTATAAGTTTCTAGACATAGAAAAAATTAAATCCGAAGATAAATTTAATTATGAAATTAATATGGACGAATCTGCTGGTGAAGTATTGGTTCCTAAACTTTTCTTGCAGCCACTTTTGGAAAATAGTTTAAAATACGCAAGGAAATCAACATCAAATCTTAATTTAAATATTAGAATTAAACGTATTGGAAATAACATGACTATAAGAATAAAAGATAATGGAAGAGTGCTATCAGCAAGTGAAATAATAAGTCTTAATCATTATCTAGAGGTAGAGTCCAAAAAGGATTATATATCAATGAAACATCACGGTCTTATAAATACTTATAACAGACTAAAAATGCTTTATAAGGATAAGGTAAAGATGGGATTTGTTGATGATGGTGAAGGTGTAATTGTTGAAATTAGAATAGGATTATAGGATGATAAAGGTCTTAATAGCAGAAGATGAAAATTTAATTAGGAAAAAATTGCTTCATTTTATTGATTATGATGCTTTGGGAATGGTCGTTGTAGCAGATGTAGCTAATGGGGTTAGTGGAGTAGAATTAATCAAGAAATATAAGCCAGATATAGTACTTGCTGATATAAATATGCCCGAAAAAGATGGGCTAGATATGATAAAGGAGACCCTGGACTATGATTATATAGCGATAATTATATCTGGTTATGACTATTTTTCCTATGCTCAAAGAGCATTAAAATACGGAGTTACTGATTATTTATTAAAGCCTATAAGTCTTGATGATTTAAATGAAGCCTTAGTAAATGCCAGAGAAATAATTTATAAAAAACGAAGCGTTATTTCTAGAAATAGCGATATAGAAAATGCTATAGATATATCAACAGATGAAGCTATAAAAGATAGTACAGTTGTTGAAATGATTAGATTTGTAAAAGATAACTATCAGGATAAAATTTCGATTTCGGATTTATCTAAAAAACTAGCTTATTCTGAATCTATGTTAAATAGGAAATTTAAGAAAGAAGTTCACATTACTTTCAATGAATATCTGAATAGGTATAGGATAAATAAGGCTATAGAATTGTTAAAAAAATCTGATTATAATATAACAGAGATTTCTTATATGTGTGGATATTCTTCTGCAAAATATTTTTCAAGGGTTTTTAAAAAATACCTAGGTATATCCCCTTCAGATGTGTAAATTTAAAAGATGATTAAAAAGTGCACCTATTGTGTCTAATAGTGTACTTTTTTTGTGTTAAAAAGTGATAAAATATAAGTAAGAAAACATTTGGAGGTAAAAATGAAAAAGAAATTACTTAGTATTTTAGCAGTATGTGGACTTATCCTAGCTTCAGGATGTGGAAATAATGCTAAAGAAGAAAACGATGTCAAAGAAGAAAAAGCAGAAACAAAGGTAGAAGAATCTGCCGAAGAAGTAAAAAAGGACGATGATGAAACTTTAATAGTTTATTCACCAAACTCAGAAGGACTTATCAACTCAATAATTCCTGCATTTGAAGAAAAATATGGTATCACAGTTCAACTAGAACAAGCCGGTACAGGCGAGCTTTTCACAAAATTAAGAGGTGAAGCATCAGCTCCAGTAGCAGATGTTATTTTTGGTGGATCTTTCTCAACTTATTCAGAAAATAAAGACCTATTTGAAGAATATGTATCAAGCCATGATAGCGAACTACCAGAAGCTTTCCAAAATAAGGATGGTTATAAAACAAGCTATACACTAGATGGTTCTGTAATAATAGTAAATAAAGACCTTACAGATGGAATAGAAATAAAAGGATACAAAGATTTATTAAACCCAGAACTTAAAGGAAAAATTGCTACAAGTGACCCAGCATCTTCATCATCAGCATTTTCTCATCTAACAAATATGCTGGTAGCTATGGGTGGTTACGAATCAGATGAAGCTTGGGATTATGTTGATAAGTTATTTAAAAATATTGACGGTAAAATTCAATCATCTTCATCTTCAGTTTATAAAACTGTAGTAGATGGTGAGATGGCAGTTGGTATATCTTATGAAGATCCAGTAATGCAACTTATAAAAGATGGTGCAGATAATATTGATATTGTCTATATGGAAGAAGGAGTAATATTCCTACCAGCAGGTTCAGGTATCATTAAAAACTGCGAACATCCTAACAATGCTAAATTATTTATGGACTTCTTAAATTCTAAAGAAGCACAAGACATTTTAGGTAAACAAACAACCAATAGACCAATTAGAGAAGATGCTGAAGTAAGTGACTTCATGAAACCTATTACAGAAATTAAACAACTAGAAGAAGATTATGATTATGTAAATGAAAATAGAGAAAAAATTATTGAAAGAT
>QWCE01003628.1_pt1 | contig 16708 bp, 16 predicted proteins | sample 1972531 | NCBI WGS metagenome assembly QWCE01 (sample SAMN09866716, study PRJNA288562) | Human gut metagenome isolate term4_stool, whole genome shotgun sequencing... | reverse complement strand
ACACAAGGACACAAGCACAAAACGAGCAGTTGCCTGTACAACATTTCGACAAAATTCGACATCATTGTCCGATAATTGCAAAAAGTTTCTTGGCTTTCCGCCCGACTTTTGTAAACTCTTCTATTGTGTCATCCATCTTACCATAATTCACCTTTTATATCAAGCGGTCATCCGCAAACTTTTCTTGTGTAAAGTTGTCCAAACCACATTGGGGACATGCACTGTGGCCATCAATGTCATTAAGATAAGACATTGTGAGCCACCGTCCCTGTCCCGATGGCTCATTCCAATTTCAAAAAAGCATCCGCACCCCCGTCAGAGTTGGAAAAAGAAAGTTATTGCTTGCTATTTGATTCAAAAAGTAGTATAATTGAGTCAACACATCAAAGAAAGGAGATAAACAAATTGAAAACAATAAGTATCAGATTAGAAGATTCTATTTATGAAGAACTTGGAGCTATGCTTGATGAGATGGGGCAAACAAAACAAACTTTTTATGAAACGTTTACCAGAACTGCGCTAAGAGAAAGAAGTATTCCGTTCATAATTAAAGCCCCCTTGCCTGCTACCCATAAAAACAATAAGATGGCCGCTTTTTTAAGACTAGAAGAATCCAGAAAAAATAATTCCGAAATAATTGATTGTGACAGAGAAAGAGAGGAAGCAATGGATGAGAAATATGGTATTATTGATTGATACAAATATTCTCCTTAACTATATTACAAATCGTCCAGATCCGTATCTTGAACAATCTGTGGAAATTGTAAGAAAATGTGCAAATGGAGAATGCACAGGATATATTGCATTTCATACACTTTCGACACTATGGTATGTGCTAAGAAAAAGGAATGATAAAGTTCGTAGAGAAAATTTGAAAGACATTTGCGAAATTTTTACAGTTGCAACAGCATCTCAGATGGAGATTCTTGATGCGATTGAAAAAGATTCTTTTGAAGATTTTGAGGATTGTCTACAAGATAAATGTGCCAAAGATGTAGGCGCAGATTATATTATTACTTGCAATACAAAAGATTTTGTAAATTCAGAAATCCCAGCAATTACTCCGGATGAATATATTAAAACATTTTGCTGATCGGTAATTGTCAAGGTAGTTGTCGGGTGCGGGCTGATAAATATTAAGATTTCTCAGCTCGCACCTAACATGTATTGTAACATACAGGGATCTCACATATTCACACGGGTATACTCCTACCAGTTCCAATTATAGAATATCAAGCTATTTACATTTATCGTAAATTGTTATCAAATACCTGCGACTATTACAAACTATTTACATAATAATATAAATCAATTACTTAAAGAATTATCTGTAAAAGGCACTAAATAGAGTTTATCTTTAGTATCAGTTTCTGACAGTGAATATTTTGAAATCATTAGCATATTATCATACGATAACACACATCGAATAACAAATTGTTCATTTTCCATAGAATAATTTTGAATTTTCAAAACGCCCGTTTGCTTATTTAGACGATAAATATCATTTGTGTTTCTCAAATAGAACAATTCATAACCTGTTTTATTATTTGAATTAGGAATGTACTCCAAATTAGCTTCACATAAGAGCATTTCGATTTCTTTGTCGATATATTTACATACAATGGAAACGCCTGAATAATCGGTTATGCAAAAATAATTGTCAAAAGCATAAAACACTCCAATATTATCTGTTATTTCATAATCACGAAAAATAGAAGTTATGTCAATCGTCCCAACACAAATGAAGTCAAGATCATATTTATTTAAAAAATATTGCGTGTCAGAATTATTCTTAGCTCGTTCGAGGACATATAAATACTCGTTATCGCTATCAATATAGATTATGCTACACTCTGCACTAGTTGAATATACCTTGCTTGAATCAATACTAATTTGCTTAAAATCACCATCTTTAGTGATCGTTTCAAGAAAAGTATTCATAGAACCGTCTGAAAGAGCATTTCCTTGTAAAGCAATGATTTGATTATTCATTTCAACCACAGGAATTAATTTTTGTAAATATAGGTTCTCAGATATAGGTGTCATTTTCATTTCTGAAAAGTCTACAGCATACAAAACATTTTTCATATCGTTATCACTATATGTGCTGATATAAAAATATAAAATGTCATCTATCATTACATTACTTCTGCCTTTTAAGGCAAAATCAGAAACATGACCAACGCTTTGGTTTTCTCCCGTTTGAAAATTATAAATAAAGAATTCAACCGCAGTTCTTCCTATTTCCATATATAAAAGTTGACTTTCATATACATCAATATATGTTCGTAAATTTGATTTTTCCAATGAAACTGTGTAAGCTTGCACTATACTCTCATCAGAAGACATTGCATTTGAAGTAATACACAAAGAAGAACACCCAGTAAAAAAGATCATGCAAACAAGCAATACTATTAAATTTTTTTTCATTGTCCAGTCTCCATATTTTATATAAATGCTATTCATGTGGAGTGTGGCTCATTCTCCCCACATAGCATTTATATTTCTAATACATCAAACCTATATTTACACTGTTATATGCCTTAAAAATATCTGTTGCAGATTTTGAGTATGACCAACCGTTACCAGCTAAGCCCGAATTAGAATAACCAATCCAAGGATCAGCCAATGCAAACTCAGACCATATTGGTGACAGGCACGGTGATCAGATTAGTGTCCCTGGTGAATCAAGTTTGTGAACCTTCGTTCTTTTTTCAACTCGATTGCATTCAAATAAAAACACACACAAGCCTGAAAGCTCTTTTCTTGAACTTTCAGACTTTTTTTACAGGGGACACATATCGAGCCAGTAGTGACACATTATGAGCCACCGTCCCTGTCCCGATGGCTCCCTCGAATCTCTGCATCCCAGAAATAAAAGACGACTTTCATATCTATAATCAATACAATTACCGCTTCAATATAATAACGCGCTACTCCTCCATTTACAAAAATAAGTTCAGGAAGAAATAGCCCCAACCATGTCCATGTTGACAGATCAACACCCAACCAATATAAAAAACATGGCATCAGAAAGAACAAAAAGCAAAGAATTGCTTCCGATGCAGGATTTAAACGATAAGCAAGCAGAGAAACGACGATACAAACACTGATAACCGAAAAATACTGTAATACAGTTTTCAATAAAAAGGCATGACGAATCGAAATCGAAAGCTCAAACTTTTCATAACCGATAACTGTATTTAATGACAATTTCATTGGAACACGCTCGATATTTTTCAATAATACAGAGTCATACGGTACATACAAAATTGCAGCAATCACAGATGCCAGCACTATCATCTGCATCAGCTTACACATGGCAACCGGGCGTTTTCCAAGCTTTGTACTCTGCAAAAGGAGGCTGCTTTCGGCTTGTCGTTCAATGCCAAATAACGCAGTCGCACCCAGAAGAAAAACAGCAGCAAAAATCATTGCAAAAATTGCCTGTTTCTTATTATCCTGAAACAAATAGGCCAACTGGTCAACATCTACGAATCCAGCCTTTTCTCCCACCGAAAGATGCTTTTCAATCACCGCAGCCTGCTCCATTACACGCTGGAAGCCTTTTTTTCTGGTATCGCTCAAAAGCTGGCGATACATCTGCCATTTTTCATATTCGTCCTCTGAGAGTTCTCCCTGTTCGTACTGCTGTCTCTTTTGAACGGCTTCTTCATCTTCCATATTTAACAGTTGCTGTTCCTGTTGCAGGTAATCTCTGCTCTCCTGCGTGTACGCTCCGCTTAACTTCTCGATATAATATTGATATACTTGTTGATCTGTATTTCCTTTGTGTGACTCAATATCAGGCAGCAAGCGAATACTGAAAAATAAAAGCAAGATGATTACAACTGCAATTGCGCCCAGTTTGTATAATTTATAGCCTTCATGCCAAAACAATCCCCTATGCTGCGCACAAAGCTTTGCCATGTCATTTGCCACTAATTGAAAACAACGAGGCAGCTTTCCTGATTCTCTCGTCTCTTTGCTGAAACTAATGCAGGACACCACTGGCAGTAGAATGATACCACAAAGCACAAGCAGTAGCTTTCCTGTTACCACGGAAAATGGCTGTGATAAAATATTAAGATTATGATACTCACAAAACCATGCCTTCGCATCAATCACAGCTGCCAAGTTCAAATATTTTAACGCATTCCATTTGGATACACTGTTAATCTGCTCATAGGCAAGATATTCCAGACAGATAACTACCACGCATGCGCTCGCTGCAATGCCAAATCGCCATCTTCTTGTCAGCATTGCCATGATAACAGACGCATAAAACAATGCAGCTAACACCTTAACGGCTAAATAAAGAATCAAATATTGCTGTATGCTTATGGGATATGGGCAATTGCGAAAGCTTGGAATGGAAATGAGCGCCAACGTCATATCTCCCGTTCCATACATCAAAATGGCAAGTACAATCTGACTTCCATATAACAAAATGGCAAGCAACACTGCAAAGAAAAAATAAACAATGGTCTTAGCCAATGCCATCTCCAGATGACCTCTTTTTGTGCTTCCAAGCAGTTGATACAGCCCCGCCTCTTTTTCTTTCCGAAAAATTGCCCAGCCTAGAAACAACAGCAATCCAGGCACAATAACATCTGCCAATGCGCTGTCTGACCATGCATCTGCCGCATCAGAATAAGTTAACCCCGGCTGTACTGAACTCATCTTTTCATACGCTTCTGCGGTTTTCTGTATGTTTTTCTGAGAAAAAGAATCCACATCCGAAAACAATGATAGCCTTGACATGGACTGTGCCTGTGTTTTTACGCTCTCCAAAAACTCCTCATAGGATATTGCATAATTGACGCGTTCCAATAGTTCAGTAAATGCCTGATACTTCTGCTGTGTCTGCTGTATATCTGCCTTTTCGTTCGCGTTTTCCTTAAGGCGTTTATTCCAATCAACCTCTGGTGTATTCATCTGTAACAGCTCAAATGCCATATCGGAATCTCCATATGCTGCTGAGAGCAGAAAACTTTGCCATGCACTTTCTTCCTGTAGCCATTGTCTGGCTGTCTCTGCATCCATTTCCTCTACTGTTGTAAGTGCAGCCTCATAATATTCCTGATAGGATGCATTCTGCTGCCAAGAGTGACTATCGGAATTTTTCCACTGATATCCAATCACAATACACATACTCAATACTACTACCAACAGCACGCTTTTATCCGATATCAGTTTTTTCCATTCATACCATACCTGCTTCATACGTAACTTCCCCCATGACACATTATTTGTCTTTTTCTCTTTTTGCTTCTGATGTCATGTGATACAAATATACTTCTTCCATGCCTGCCCTTACTGCATGCTTTTCTCTTTTGATTTCTTCGTCGGTTCCAACTGCCCGAACGATAATGCCTTCTTTGCCCACTGACAAATTGCTTACCAGATATTCTTTTTGTATCGACACCACTTCATTTTCCTGTGCCACAAACTCCCAAACTAGTCCATCCATTTCTGCAATCAGTTTTGGGACCTCATCCTGACGGACAATCTCACCACGTTTGATCAGAATCATCTCTTTTGCAATACACTCAACATCGGAAACGACATGCGTTGCAAAAATTACAATGCATTCTCTTGACAGTTCACTGACAAAATTACGAATATTGATTCGTTCTTTCGGGTCAAGACCCGCTGTCGGCTCATCTAACACTAGAATATCCGGGCTATTCATAACGGCCTGCGCAATTAGCAGACGCTGTTTCATACCACCAGAATATCCGCCGATCTTTCGATCTGCTACTTCTGTCAAATTCATCTGCTCCAGCAAGTTGTTAATCTTGTATTTTGCTTCCCGATGCGATAACCCCTTTAGCGTTGCCATGTACCACAAAAAACGCCGCCCGGTAAACTGATTATACAGCCCCTGCTGCTGAGGCATGTAACCCAAGCGATCACGATAGGCTCTGCCCAATTCCTTGATATCGCTTCCATTAAACAGTACTTTGCCACCTGATGGCTGCATATTTCCGGTAATGATTTTCATCAACGTGGATTTTCCAGCGCCGTTCGGGCCAAGCAGTCCGTAAATTCCCGGTGTAAGCGTCAGTGAAATTCGATTCAATGCAGTTTTCTTATTCGGATAAGTATGTATTACATCTTTTATTTCCAGTTCCATCTTTTCGCTCTCCCATCTGCATCCGCTTGGGTAAACACACCAGCATTATTACGGCTCCATGCAGTTAAATGTTGCTCCATTTTCAAAGAAGTCCGACTTTTTCACCCAATATACACTATCTGTCCCTCCATCCAACTCAGAACACTGATAAAATAAATATTCATCGTCCACACCGATACACTGAAAAAGTGGCATTCCCGGCAAGGCTGCTGCCGCTTCCAACTCTCCACTTTCTTTATTAAAGGCTGCAACAATCGGGTCAATCTCAGTCATTCCATACACATACAAGTGCGTATCGTCTGTGGAAATCCAACTATATAAATTACCTGTTGTGTCGGCAGCAAAGCCAAAGTTTTTAAGAGAATCCAGTGTCAACATCTTGCTTTCTGCTGTTGATTTAAGCATCGCATTTACATATTCTGCACACAAACCATCATTTTTTAAAGTACACTCAAAAAATTCGCCATCCTCAGTCGGTAGAAACATACTCTGCCAGTTTATTTCTCTCTCCTGTGCTTCTTTTGTCTTTGTATCATAAATAATCAAGCTAGAATCTTCTGTATCTGCAAGTTTTGTCTGAATATACACAAATTCTCCATATGGATATATACGAAGTACTGCATCCATACTCTGAAGTGTTACAATTGTCTCTGGATCGTTTTCTCCTAACTCAAGACGTTTAACAGTTTCAGTTCCAATCAATGTTTCTGGATCAGTTTCTCTTGATATATAATATAAACTGCCGTGATGAAACGCAAAACTATATGCATTTTCCATGTGATAATCTACTTGCTCGCGACTGCTTCCATCTGGTGCAAGTTCCAACAGATATTCCTTTTCACGATAATCTGCATTAATATCCTTGTCAAAATAAACGGATGATGCATTTGCATATAGCTTACCATCATAATATTGCAAGCCATCGTTTACACTACCATATGCTACATATGCCGTACATTCACTTCTCTTTTTGCTGTCTGTTTCCTTATTATGAAGACAATCTGGACGATTACACAGTGCAATTAATGTCTGTGTTTCAAAATCACAGTAATACACAAAATCGCCCAATCTAACATAATACCCCTTCGGTCCCCTAGCAAATGCAGAAACCGTATGAGCAGTTTGATAAGACCAGTTCCAATCTTTTTCCAAATCAAAGCTGCTATCCTTTTTTAATTCTACTGAAAAATCATCATTATAATTTTCTACAACAAGTGTATAATTACTTTCCTCTATCGTACGCTCTGTTGTTTTTTCTTCAGCAAATCCATAAAGGGGTGGGGCTACTACTGTGGTCAGAAAAGACAGAATTACCATTCTTTTCATCATTTTTTTGATATTCTTTTTCATAGAGATTCTCCCTTACTAAATAATCGTGACAATAAAAATTGTCCCGACATTTATTTTATTTGATTTATTTCGTTTAATTTACTTTGTTGCCGTGGTTTCTACAGTCCAGCTATTTACTGAATGAATACCTCTTCCATGATGAATATTGCTTCCAGACGCAACTGTGGATACTTCCATCTCTCCTGTGTAATTTGCCACATTATTCGTACTTGTTTTCTGTACTCCATTCGGATACATATAAGCAGTTGCTTTCGCATAAATGTATGAACTATTTGCTGGAACACACTTTGTTGTTGCAACCACACTAGATGCAGTTCTTGTTTTATATTAAATATAGTAGCTTATTTTTCTTTATTTGTCAATTATTTGTCAAGCTGCATTTATGTTACACTGTAGACTTGTCATTCCATAAATTAATTATCACACAGTTTGGGTAGATATGACCTCTAGGGTATTATCCGTCCCTTATCATCAATTTGAACACTGAAAATAGAATACACATCTTTATTCATGCATTACGCATTCTGACCAAAATAGTACAGATACGCATCATCCAGGCTCACACCAGTTTCCCGCTCCCGATAACATTTTGGTGCATGTTCTGCCAAAATTCGCATCCAAATACCGGTATGCTCTTTTCGAATGCTGCAAACACGATATTGCTTTCTCACCTGCTCAACCATTTCCTCTGGCACACAGATTTCATGTACGAGCGATGCAATGGATTCCATAATCGCTTCCGGTGAATCGGCAATTCAGATTGTTCCGCTATCCAGCACAATAATCTCCTTTGCAATGTACTCGATATCGCTAATCACGTGCGTCGCTAACAGCACAATCTTATCAAATGCCTGCTCCGCAATCAGATTGCGAAATCGAATGCGTTCCCTCGGGTCTAATCCTGCTGTCGGCTCATCCAATATTAAAACACGCGGATTATTTAAAAGCGCCTGCGCCAGCAAAAGACGCTGCTTCATACCACCAGAGTACTCCCGAATCTTTTTATTCTTCACATCATCCAGATTTACAAGTGTCAAAAGTTCTGTTGTCCTTTTTTTCGCATCGGACCGTTTCATCCCCTTGAGTGCTGCCATATACCATAAAAACTGCACGCCGGTAAATGCTTCCGCTAGTACCTGCTGCTGTGGCATGTAGCCCAATACGGCACGATACGTTGCGCCAGACTTCCAGATCTCTTCCCCGCAATAGCTCACCGTTCCAGATGTTTGTCTCAAATTCTGAGTCAAAATGTTCATTAACGTACTTTTTCCTGCTCCATTTGGGCCAACAAGTCCATACACACCCGGCGTTAAGACAAGCGAAACTTCATTGAGCGCACGCTTGTCATTTCCATAGATTTTTGTTACCTGCGAAATCGTCAGCTCACTTTCCATCTTCTCTTATCCTCTCTCATTCTTTCTTATCATTTCTTATCTTCGCTTCTTTCCTATTCTGTCCAACTACGTGTCCTGTGCAAAATACACGCTCTGCGCAAATAAACGATACCACTGCTATTCCAAGACAAGCAACTACGTAAGCAGATTCACCGGATATCGAAGCAGAACTTAACTCCTGCACATACAAAAAGCAATGATCAAAGGTCACTCGGCTAATCTCCGGCTGAAACAAAGCCACTGCCATCGGCAATACCGTTACAGAAAAGCCCACACCAAAGCCTAGCCCTTTTTTTGAAATTCGAGTAAACAAAAAAAGCAATACAGCTGTCACAGTAATCATTCCTACTGCAATATAGCAGACATCTATCATCATTGCCTGTGCAAATGAGATCTTTATGGAAGCCCATTCATAAATGCTTGCATTTTGTATAAGCAGCTGCAATGCACTCGGATTCCACAATACCCATTTACGCGTCAGATAACACAAAAAGACAGTCAAATATAAGATTAGAGAATACCCCAGCGAAAGCAGACATTTTCTGCGATACAGCACGCCTCGTCCCTTTTTGCAAGTTCTTAATACCACACGCATAGGCGCATCACCAGACACAATAAAGGAAATACCAATGCACTGAAACAGCAGACAGATCACTGCATAAATTACCTTTTCGTTTGAATTGTGAAATACGGATTCAACCATATTTTCATCCACAATGCCAACCGTTTCCACTGCATTTCCCCGCTCATACAGCGATCTGGCACGTTCATTCTGGTCTGTTATCTGGCGAAATGCCTCTCGTTTTGACCATGGCACCTCTTTCATGTCCGATAATCGTTCCCCTTCCTCTTGAACAAATTGATCGGTCTCTTCACTCCAGCTTCCTCCTACTGTCATCAGATAGCTCTGATAGGTTACTGTTTGCTCATCCTGAATCGGTGCCTCAAGATTTTGTAAACATACAAATGTACAAATCACTGCTGCAATATATAACAGTACACCACGAAACGTTACTGCAAACTGATAGCAGGTATGAAAAAATACACTTGTATGCCCGACTAAGACATGCTCCACAAAACGATTCCACAGTCTGTCAACACCGGCAACTCGTAACTTTCTGAGTTGTCGTTTGCCCTGATTCTTTGCGCCTGCAATCCATGCAAGAAACCAACAGCCAATGCTTCCCACAACCCAATAAATGATTATGATTGGAGCCAGCGGTATTGCTTTCTCTCCAAGCGCCAACACTTCATAATGACCAAACCACGCCGAACAATCAAACACTGCCGCCAGATTCACCTTCTTGAGCCACACGGTAGAGGCAAGTACGGGCAGCTTCTGATAACGCCATACACTTATCATATAAAGCAGACCATATTGGGGACAGGCACGGTGGTCAGATTAGTGTCCCTGGTGGATCAAGTTTGTGAACCTTCGTTCTTTTTTCAACTCAATTGCATTCAAATAAAAACACAAAAAAGCCTGAAAGCTCTTTTCTTGAACTTTCAGACTTTTTTACAGGGTACACATATCGAGCCAGTAGGGACACATTGTAAGCCACCGTCCCTGTCCCGATGGCTCCCTCATATCCTTTCTTCCAGTACAGTATCCTCAGTTGCTATCACTGTTCCTTGCTTCAAAGTCAAAATGACATCCGCTTCCGCTGCTAGCTCCTTACTATGTGTAACCACAATCACGCATTTGTCCTGTTCATGTGCCAGACTTTTAAAAATCTCGACAATATCCTTTGCAGTATCTTCATCCAGATTTCCTGTCGGTTCATCAGCAAGTAACACTGGTGCTTTACTTGCCAACGCTCTTGCGATTGCCACACGTTGCTGCTGACCACCGGAAAGCTGCATTACATTTCTCTTTCTCGTAGATTTATCAATTCCCATCTGTGTCAAAAGAATCTCTGCATCAGCGTTTCCTCCGAGCTTTACATTTTCCACAGGTGTCAGATAATCGATCAGATTATAATTCTGAAACACCAATGAAATATGATTTTTTCTGTGGTTTGCCAATCCTTTTTCCTCGATATTTTCCCCATTCATGTCAATCTCTCCGGATATCGGAGAATCTAATCCTGCAAGCAACGATAAAAGAGTTGTTTTACCACTGCCGCTTGTGCCAAGAATAGCATACATCTTTCCTTTCTCAAACTGATAAGAAATCTGATCTAAGACCATTTTATCTTTTTGTGATTTATAAAAATAAGAAATATTTTTCAATTCTAACATACGCTCACTCCTTTAACTCATCTTGCTCAAAATATCCTTTGGCTTCTGACTTGCAATATAAATACCGGAACCCAAAACAGAAACTACAATCATTCCCATTGTGGAGATGGCAGTAAAAAACACTACTTCCGTTCCAATATTCACAGACACACCTACCACACTGCTTTCCGTCTCTGTAACAGACTTTGCAACCATTCCTTCTTCTGCCTGATTTCGTTCCAATTCTTCCTGTAGCTGAGAACCAACAAGGTAGTCAGCAACCTGCTTTGACACAAAAGGTGCTGAGAAAGTAGCCAGAACAAATGCAACTGCACCAATCAATAACTCTTCCATTAATACCTGTAATACAATCGTTCCCTTTCCTTTCCCGATAGATAGCAGAACACCCATTTCATGTACCCGGTTTTTCATCCAAAATAGGAATACAAAAAGCAGAATAAGAACACTTGATACCATGACAAATACAAGAATCAGGGAGCTTACCTTACTTAAATCATTAAAATTCTCTGCCATTGTGTCGCTCATACCGGTATTATCAAGAAAATCATATTTTTCCCATTCGATATCTACGGATTTGATTCTTTCTCTCACAGTTTCATATTCATTAACATCTTCCACCCAGAAGGTAGCATACTGATACAGAGGATCATTCTCACATCCTTCTGCTTTTTCAGGGAAACGCAGGTCTGTAAATATGATATTTTCTGCCCTGTAACTATCTCCCGACATAATTGGAGTAATTTTCTGTACAAAATCATAAATACCTATTATTTCAGCAGAATAAGCCGTAGAAGTGTCCCTTTCTTTCCAATTATTAAACTCCAGTCTGTCTCCTACTTTCAGTCCGTTCAATTCTGCAAGTTCCCGGGAAATCACACAGACATCCTTATCTTCCCTGTTAATCATACGACCATCGTTTACCACAATATTTCCATTTTGCACATCAAAATCATATTTCATCTGCAGATTACCGCGCAGGGAAACACCTAACTGGTCAGAACTCTGGTCTACGTCCTTATCTTCAATTCTCTGGAAATTAACCGGATTTACAACCGTATTGGCAGTAGTAATATTAAAATCAGAAACGCCGTCCACTTCTGATATTTTAATGATATCCCCATATGTGAGTGTTTCAAAAGAATTATCTGTCCACACCATCCACTCTCCACTTGGTAACTGTTCCTTATGATATCCGTCCAGACTTCCATTGACATTCTCCCCAATCTTTGCAGACAACATTTCAATTCTAGCTTTTCGGTTTGCTTCATTTTCCTCTAGCCGAAAGCTCCCGCCAATCGCCTGCTTTCCTTCATTTTGTGTCTGTATGCTGGCATTTTGACAGGCAAAACCTGCATAAATAAAACTCGCTGACACAAACACAATCAATAATAATAACATACTTTTTACAGGCTTTCTGACAACAGAACGGATTCCAAGTTGAAATACATTCATTCCTATCCCTCCATTTCTGATAAAGTATCTTTTATTTTCTTTGTAAGGCATGGCAGCATAACAATGAAAGTAATCAGTATTAAAACGATTACTCCTATTCCCCCTACTTTCCATACATTCCGCATGGAAAATGTAAGATTTATACGAACTCCATCCATACCTCCCATGAGTTCTGACAAAAACGGTATGATTGCACGAAATATTCCTGCTGACATTATACAGCTTAAGGAGTAGATACAAACAATCTCTGTCATCATCTGCAAAAACACTTCTAATTTTGATATTCCAAGACTTACAAATACCGCAATTTCCACTTTGCGGTTTCTCATCCACATACACAAAAGCATTCCTACCACAAAGATACTGGTCATCACTGTTAAGCCGAAAACAAGCTCTGTTACCCGTTCTATCTGCATAATAGAAAATTTCATTTTCTGATACATGGTATCTTGTGTACTGATACCGAGTCCCTCTCCAAGAGTGTTTCCAATCACATCTGCTGTTTCAGATAGCTGCTCCGGATTATTCACATACGCAATGATTTTTTCATACCTTTCTGCTCCCATTTCAATAGCAAAGGAAAGATTGGTATATATCTGATTTTCAATGCGGTTTATCGTCAAAACATTTTCTGTCTGCTTTCTTTCGTTTCCTGTCAGATAAAAACCCGTTACTCTTGCACTTCCATTCTCATTTTCTGAAATAAAGCAAAGCTCATCTCCAATTTCAATCTGATTCTGTTCCGCAAGATGCTGATTGATGACGATTTCATTTTCATCCTTTGCAAATTCACCTGCCACAAGCCGGCATAGATTTTCCGTAAATGGACTATCCTTTTCCATATCATCAAAACCAATCAGACATACCTGTCCTATTTCGTTCTCATCAGCTCCTGTAATCGGTGCAAAACCATTTGGATACAAAATACACTTTGCCATACGGTTCATACTTTTTATACTGGCTATATCCAATAGTTTTCGATAATCCTGCTCTGTAAGACTTCTGTTTACTTCCAGATTTTCTATCACAACTTTGGCATTTGTCTGACTGCGTATCTCATCATTGATACCTGATGAGGTATCTAAAATAGATAATGTTCCTAGTATGGTAATATCCGCAACAAGAAAAAGGAAGAACAATAATACTGACTTTCCTGATTTCCTGCGGACATAACACATTGCCCGCTTCACAAAATTCATAACCTCCACCTTACTTCCATCTCACAATCATCACTTTATCAGCAGTCCAATGATAAGTGTCCTGACTGCTTCCAAATATCAGTACACTTGTCTGTTTTTTGATACTCTCTTTATCTGTACCTTCTCTTGATATTTCTGTAAGACTCGCCATATCCATTGTTAAAATTTCAAACGTAACATCGGAAGCATAAGTAATTGTCACTAAATCTTCTTCCTTTTCTGCACCTGGAGCTGCCTCTACCATTACCTCTCCGTTGCCTTCTTTTGTAGTCACTGCAATAGACATTTCAAATCCACTATCAGAAAACTCCACAACACTTCCCTGCAAATCTGCTTCCTGAAAAAAATTCAAATCTGATTTATCCGAATCTTCTGAATTTACATATTGGTTTATCTCTTGGTTTTCCTGTGTATCTCCTGTTTCCTTTTCAACATTTACACTCTGATTTACATTTTCCATATTCACACTTTGGTTTACATCGCCATCCGTTTTACCTGTCTGCCAATCGGCACAGGCAGTGCAGCCCAGCATGACTGCCATACCCAAACCCGCTAATCCTAACACTTTTTTACCAAAATAGTTTTTCATTTTGAATCCTCCTTGTTTGCTTTACTTTGATTTTATTTGGCTCACTTGCCATGTGATAACGATAGCAAAAAACTTTTCTAAAAATCTTGGAAATCTTAATGAATTTATCACTTTCTTTTAGAAGATTTTTAGAGATTTTATTGGTATAATTACAATAACGAAAATAAATGATTGGAGTGTATCCTATGAAAATATTGTTAATAGAAGATGATACCCAGTTGTGTATGACCATAAAAGAGCAACTTACAAAAGAAGAATATATTGTTGATACCTGCAATGCCGGAGATGAAGCATTTCTGTATGCAGTAGATCCCGACAATGATTATGATCTGGCAATCATTGACCGTATGCTCCCTATTATTGATGGTCTATCCATCATAAAAGCCATGCGGCAGAAAAACATTCAGATTCCTGTCATCATCATTACTGGAATGTCTGAATTGAATGATAAGATTGAAGGACTTGACAATGGTGCAGACGATTACCTTATTAAGCCTTTTCATATCAAAGAGCTTTCCGCTCGTATCCGGGCATTGGTAAGACGTCCCCCTCAGATAAAGGAAAACCTAACCCTTGAAATTGATGATTTATCCTTAAATCTCGCCAGTCACCAATTATCGTGCAACCACACTTCTCTTTTGCTTACGCCAAAGGAATTTCACCTGATACAGATTTTCTTATCTTCGCCCGGTACTATCTTTTCAAGAGAACAGCTACTACAAAAAGTGTGGAATACAAATAATGAAGTAGAACCGGGAAATGTAGACAATTACATCTATTTTTTACGAAAAAGACTAAAGTGCTTAAACAGCAACTGCTGTATCAATTCTGTTTATGGTTCCGGATATAGTTTGGAGGTAAAGCATGATTAAAAAGCTCAAAAAACGCCTGACACTTCTGTTTATCTGCTCTGTCATGAGCATTTTTACAGTCGTATTCTGCCTGTTTATACATGAAAGCATCCAATCCAAAAAAGAAAATGAGATGTATTTCTTTACACGCATTATCACATATTTAGTTTTCCAACTTGAAAATACAGACGATGCTGCCGGGGACTTGACATTGACTGGGCAAACTTATGACTTTACATTACTATTAAAAAACAACGAGAATGCATTTATTCCTGTAAATACCAATCATAGCAATACAGACACCAATACCCTTATCACATTATTTGAACAAGAACTGAATAAAACATCCACAGATTTACTAGATAATACCCATAGCTCACAAAGCGGAATATTCTCTTTTTCCACACCTGACAAGCATAACTATTATGGAATACAGGCAACTGCCATCACTAAGAATATGGATATTCTTGATTTTTATGCAATCAAGGAATCTACCAGTTCTTTTACTTTTTTAAAAGAACATCTTCCCTTTTATCTTATTGTATGGTTGCTTGTTTTTATAGCAATCCTGTTCCTCACAAGATTTTTGATTAGCAAAGCAATCAAGCCGACAGAGCAGACTTTACGAAGCCAGAAAGAATTTATCGCATCAGCATCTCATGAGTTAAAAGCTCCTTTGGCTGTCATCTTGGCATCTGCAGAATGTATTGATAACGATACTACTCTTTCACTTAAATCAAAACAACATACTGAAGTTATTGATTCAGAATGTATGCGTATGTCCAAATTGGTACAGGATTTACTATTACTTTCTTCCGTAGATGCAAACACCTGGACTTTGAATAAGACCAATATAGATGTGGATACACTTTTGATTAACACTTATGAAAAATACGAACCTATCTGTCGGCAAAAAGGGATTCAGTTCAAACTAAATACCTCTGATGAGTTGTTTCCTGTTTTGAACGCAGATATCGACCGCCTCAATCAGATTTTGAGTATTTTTATTGATAATGCCATAAATTATTCTCTTCCAAAATCTGAAGTATCTTTAGCCGCTACTGTATTTAAAAACACGTTAGTATTTTCTATCAAGGATCATGGGACAGGAATTGCAGATAAAGATAAACCCTTTATCTTTGATCGTTTTTTTTGTGCTGATAAATCAAGAACTCAAAAAGAACATTATGGTTTAGGATTATGTATTGCAAAAGAATTGGTTGAAATGCACAAAGGAAAGATTGAATTATCAGATACTTTAGGTGGTGGGTGTACATTCAAAATATCATTACCTTTCTGACTTACCCCATCGGCAAGCCACTGGTGTTCCATTGGCGAAGTTCTAGTGTCTTCGTACATCGCAAGGACTTTGGCAGACACATCTGTTCCGGAGTAACAAAACTCGCGAACAAGCAGTCCTACGACCACATTTGTGTCGATTCGATGGAACTGAATCTTCACATTCGCGTTCTCTGGGCCACAAGATCTCCCAG
>QWCE01004214.1_pt1 | contig 16781 bp, 8 predicted proteins | sample 1972531 | NCBI WGS metagenome assembly QWCE01 (sample SAMN09866716, study PRJNA288562) | Human gut metagenome isolate term4_stool, whole genome shotgun sequencing... | reverse complement strand
TTGGACCCGGACTGTTCGCCGTCACCGTCTCCGTCAGATCATCTGGAAGCACCCCGATACCAGCAGCTTTTGACGACTCTATCGCAAATGGGATAAATTCACGAAAGCCCATTTCCGGAGGATCTATTGTAGTATTCCCTTAACAAACAAAGTGATACTGGAAAACAGAATAATCGAGTCCGATGATGCTGCACGGCGGTCATCCGAGCTGGAAACGGCCAGGTGATTGCCCTGAAGGAAAGGGGTGCGATTCCCCATGCGGTCGGCACTGTAAGCGCAAGGATATGATCGAGGCGGGAAACCACTGGGACGAAAGTCCGTCATTGCGAGAAAGTCGTGAGAAGACAGATCATAAACGCAGAGAGTATCTCATGGCGCAAGTCAGTAGAATTGTGTAGTTAGGACTCAAAGGCAGCGGGCGCTCTCTCCGTGGTGCTGATATGGCAGAAGTGTACGCTGATGACCCGGTATGGGTTTATCAGCGCTTTTTTTGTCATGAATCATTAAGGAGGTGTGCCCATGGGTAAAGTAGCAGGTGCGCAAAATTTTGACGGAGCGAATTGGTACGAGCAGCACATTGCCAAAAGAACACGGGATGCATTGGCTGAGCAGGACTGCGCTTTTGCGGAAAAACACGCAGGCGACAGCCTGGATCAGCTGGCGGCCTATCTCCGGCGCTGCGCCGGACATTGGGGAAAGTCCCCTGCCCCCATCGAGATCGTCGGTGGCAGTTACATCGCAGAGCGCTTTGGCGATTGGAAAGATGCGCTGAGAGCCGCCCATTTGAATCCTATATACAAAAAACCCCGCAATAGAGATTGCGGGCGCTATCAAAACGAAAAGAAAATCCAAATTCAGCTGCATCGGAGCGAGCGTGACGCTAAACGGGCAGCACGGGCCGAGCGAGCCGAGCCAAGCAGCGCCAAAGTAAATACGCTGTTCACGAAGCCACGGAGGAAACCTCCGTTGCAACAGATGTAATGCTTGAGTAAGGTTTGCCAAGTCGAGGGCGGAGATCCGCCAGCTTTCCATATGGGCAGAAGGGGCTTAGCCAGCCCCTTCCGCCCAATCCTCTTAACGAAAGCACCTTTCGCCTTGGATAGATCGGAATGCGACACCAATTATAATAGGGTGTCGCGCCCCTATATAACCTTGTTATTTTCTTATTGGATGCGAAAATGTGCTCGCAGCTAAGGTAATAATGCCGGCAGGCCTTATTATAAAAATTTTTCTGAGAGGAGATTGGAAATGCAAAAGACGGCGAAAAAGTTCCTTTCAATGCTGCTTGCGCTCATGATGGTTCTATCCATCCTTCCCACGGCAGTCTTTGCAACGGAACAAGCCACAGTAGCTGCGCCGCTGGATAGTATTGTTCCCTATGGTGCGAATGACCAGACCACAGGAACGGCAACCATCAGTGTGCAGAACCCTGTGACCTTTACCGGCTACTCTGCTTTCGAGAATGTGCCCTACTACTTGGTCACCGTTCCCGCAGGCACGACCTATGTAAAGGCCACCTACAAAGACGCTGCCATACTGACCAATGCCACAAGCGGTGTTGCATCCGGCTACTACGCCGATGTGCCGCAGTGGACTGGCGGCGGTGTAGAAATGGCCTATACGGAGAGCAATGGGGATATCACAATCACAATTCCCTTGAACTACTCCCGTACCGCCGAGGATGGGACCACGGTCCAAAAGAGCTTTGTGCTGGGTGCAGATGGTAGCGGAACTGCCTATGCGCCGGAGTATGACGGCAGCGCCAGCTATGCGCCCGTCCACTTCCTTGCCTTCACCTATGAAGGCAACTCGGCCCCTACGGTCGCTTCCGATGCAATCACCACAGCCAATGTAACACTTGGTAATGCGTGGACGCTGGATTTGGCTGATGTGTTTACCGATGCTGACGGTGATACGCTGACCTACACGGCGACTATCAACGGCGTTGCTCAGGCGCTGAACGGCACGATTCTGGGTTACACCCCCACTGCTGCGGGGACTTACACGGTGGTGCTGACCGCTTCCGATAATACTGGAACGGCTACCCACACCATCACCCTGACTGTAACAGATGCCAACCAGCAGATCCCGAGATTGAAGGAAGGTGTGTCCTCTACTGCAAGCGATACGGTAACGGCTGGCTATGCTTACAATCTCACCGACTTGCAGGCCGGTAATATCTTCGAGAATCCGGACGGCACAGCGCTGAACTACACCAACTACTCGCCGGTATATATGTCTATGAATTCCATGCGACCAATACCTACGGCGATTCTACGGACACTTGGACGCTGACTCTGGATGTAAGAGCAGGAACTCCGCAGAATTACACCTTCTATGTTGGTCAGGATATGAATTACTCCTCCAACGGCAATGTTTATCCGCTCATCAAGCTTTACAAGACTAAGGGCTTCGATACGAAGGGTGCCGATTACATCGGTAAAGATGGCGACACCTACATTTATCGGGAGGATGGCGTCGATTCCAGCCTGTACGAGAGCGTCCAATTTTTGGACAGCACTTTTACCAACACACTGAACTCCACAACGGGCAACAAGAACGGCAACTACAATGAGTTCTATGCTTCCCTGGCTCCCGGCAAGTACTCTTTCCGTGCGTATGGCTACAATGCCTCTACCGAAAAGTACGATATCTACCTCGGCGGCCACAGCCTGACCCTGCCCACAGAGACCAATGTGGACGGCGGCACCGGCGGCGGTACGAGCCTCTACCTGCGGCTGCATTCCATTTACACCACGAGCCGCAAAACCGATAACACCTACTTCACCGCAAGCGACTACACTGCCCGTATCTCAATGCCCAGCATGGGCGGCGATGTGCAGCATGGTGCGCCCTATACTTCCGGCAATTATACTTACTACCCCTTCATGCTGTACTCTGCCGGAAACGCAGCCCTTTGGAATGCCTATGTGGACCCCATCGGCACCTGTGCCGAGGACTACATCTTCACTCAGGCGATCAACAACACGACTGCCGCCGGATACACGGTTGTTACAAAGAACCTGGCGCTTTCCCAGGCCATCAACCTGACGGTGACGGTTCCTGCCTATGCGGACTTCAACCTGTTTTTCCAGTATAACAATTTCAACACACAGATCATTAAGCCGAAGACGGGCAGCCCCAAAGGCGATGCAAACGCATCCGCTGACGCTACCAGAACGCTGATCTACAAAATCAGCAAGAGCAATTCCAACTACACTTGGCGCTTGAAGGACATCCGCAGCGGCACCACTTATGTGACCAAGGCCGGATGGCTCCAGAGCAGCACCACCAGTTTTGCGAAGGAATTCACCTTCAATGCTGGAGACTCCACGGATCAGCATTCCCACAGCTTCTCTAATCTTGGCACGATAGCCAAGACTCGTGACGAAGCGGAGATTCAGACCTTCTTGTCCCCCAGCGGCTACAAGTACACGAGCGGGACAGAGCGTATCCGTTCTTACCGCCTGTGGCAGATCATCAACTCTGACGCGGCAAATATCATGATTGAGCCTGAATTTGAGGTTCATACGCTGGCTGGTTTGCCCACCCTGCAGAAGTCCAACGGCGGCAACGCCGAGAACAACTGGCTCGATGTGAAACCGAACGGAACGACCATCCTTGCCGTGAATTACAAGGCGCTGGATGTATATGCGGCAGATGACACACATGGCACCCACGGCGGCTTCTATCCGGCCACGAATCCGGAGCGCACCAGTGTTTTTGTGCTCAGCAGCGAGGAAAACGGTACCGCAACGGCCAATATCGCCTATAATTCCAACGGCTTGAGTTCTTCTCGCCCGACGGCGTGGGATTATAACTACGACAACTGGTTCTATCTGAGCAACGACACCGCCCCCACCCTGGACTTCACGGTGGCAAGCAATAGCGAAGACTATGGTGTGTCCAATGTTCAGTACGCCATTGTCACCACCAACAAGACCACCATGAAGAGTAGCCTCTCCGACTGGTTCCCCTTGACGGCGGACTCCAGCGGCAAGTATCACGCAAGCCTCCTGGGCTTCCGCAATGCGGGGCTGGCCGGTGGTACTGTTGTCATCAAGATGACAGCTAACAACAAGGTGTCCTACAGTCTGGCTCGCGTGGCCGAAGTGACCGCCACGGTCACCAACGCCACCAATCCCCAGGAGACGGAGATCATGCCCGGCGATAAGGTGTCTCTCACCTTCGAGGGCAGCTACCGTGGCATCTACAAGTACAGTGGTATCTTCAACCCCACTACCTACAACCTGTTCTATTCCATCGGCGATACGGCCTATAAGACCAATGTCGCCCAGTATCAGCAGATGGATCAGGCCAAGCTGGAGCTGACAATCCCGACGAATGTGGACTTTGGCTCCGGCAGCACCGCCAATGTTCAGCTCACCAACGGTTATACCTACGGCTCCATGTACTCGGCGGCGAACCCGTTTGCCACCCTGTATAACATGTCGGATACCGGCGTGGGCACGAACTTCAACGCGGTCACGGTGAACTTCTGCTTGAACCGCTTCCCTAATGTGAATGTTGAGGTCACTCCGCGCTATAACTTCAAGCTGAAGCTGAATATTACCAATCCCACCACCGCCACGCCCACGGTGACGCTGACGGATGCCGCAGGCAATGTCCATACCGCCAACAGCAACGGCGAGTATGAGAACCTGCCCTACGGCACTTACACCTATGCGGTGCTCTGCGCCGGCTGCGACTATGTCTACGGCAGCTTCTACCTGGGCAGTGCAGACAAGGCCAATGTGTCCGGCGGTGTGCTGACCAAGACCATTCCGCTGACGGCCTCTGCTGCCGGCGCATGGGACGGCACCACCAAGACGCAGCCCACTCTGACCGACGGCGTGTATCAGATTGGTACCGCAGCGGAGCTGGCTTGGTTTGCGGCGCAAGTCAACGGCGGGAGCTATGCCATCAACGGTGCGCTGACGGGTGATATTGATCTGGCCGGCTATAACTGGACGCCCATCGGCGGCACTACCGCCAGCACAGCCTTCAAGGGCAGCTTTAACGGTAATAATCATACCGTGAAGAACATGGGCATCTACTATAGTGCCACCACTACCTCGGCTCCGTATAAGGGACTGTTCGGCTATGTGAACGGCACCAGCAGCAGCTACGCTACCATTCAGAATCTGAAGGTGACCGGCAAGATGTACCTGACCTCCACGGGCAGCGTTGCCAACGCCTATTCCGGCGGCGTGGTGGCCTACGCCAACTATACCAACATCTCCGGCGTTGTCTCCGATGTTGACATCACCGTTACCCGTGTGAATGGCAACTGGAGCAGCGTGGGCGGTGTCGCAGGCCGTCTGGTGAATTCTAACGCCACCAACTGCGGCAATGAGGGTACCATCCATGCCTATCAGTATGTGGGCGGTATCACCGGCTACGCTACCGGTACCATTACCGGCTGCTACAACGGCGGTGAGATCACCGGCAACGGCTATGTGGCCGGCATCGTGGGTCAGACCACCAAGGGCGTCACCGCTTGCTACAACACCGGCAGCATTACCGGTGCCGGCAACTATGTGGCAGGTATCGTGGCCTTTGCTTCCGGCGCGTCCGCTTCTGTCAAGAACTGCTACAACCGGGCTTATGTGGAGAGCACCGGCAGCAATGTGGGCGCTGTGGTCGGTATGACCAACAACGCCTCCGCAGCGATGTCCAACCTGTATTATCTGGACTTCACCTGCAGTCAGGGCATTGGCAATGCCAAGAGCACCGCTCAGACGGCCACTGCTAAGACCAAAACGGAAATGGCAAAGAGTAGTTTTGTCAAGACAATAAATACTGGCTTGACTACTGACGCATTTGTTTCCAGTCGATATAGTCCTGCCCTAAGTTGGCAGACGAATCTGAAGGGGTTGAAAACGCCAAAGGTTGGCAATGTCGATATGGATCCTTTCGGATATGTGGACAGCAAAGATGTAGAACTGCTACGGAAATATTTGGCGAACACAATTACACTGAACGATGACCAACTGGCGCAGGCAAATGTGAATGGCGACACTGTAGTAAATCAGGCGGATCTTGATCTCTTGGAGCAGTATGTTGCAGGCACAATTACCGTATTTCCTGTTGGCTGATGAGAGGTTAATCTATGAAAAGAATACTGGCATTATTTATGGCAGTGGTTCTTGTAATAGGGCTTCTCCCCTCCGCCGCTTTTGCGGCGGAGGGCGACAGCCCTATTGTTGTATCCACAGCCGACAAGACAAATGTGAAACCTGGAGAAAAACTCACTATAACATATACACTTGCGCATGATTTGGATTACATGACAGCGCTTGATATTGTTCTAAGGTATGATGCTACTCTCTTTCAATTCGTAAGTACGGATATAGATGGTAGCGTTTGGTTTGATAACCCCACTCAAAATGGCGCATATGGAGCCGACAGTCAAGCCCTTGTTAGAATAAGACAGTACAATGATGACAATGAAGAAACTATTGTTGCGGGTAAAATCTGTTCCGTTACCTTTACTGCTTTAGATAATATTAGTGGTGCCCAAACGGCATTTTTTTTCAACGGTACGACAGGAATATCGCGTTCAAGCATTGAGGTGGATGAAGAAACACTTTATGTCAAAGATGGTGCGTTTAACCATGGCGAGAGCGACCCGATTAAGGTGACTATTACACCTGATGGGGCTGGCCCTATCCCCACAGCTACCGGCTATACTGTTTCCATGGGTGCTGACCAGCAGGTTGCTGCGGGCCAGCAAGTGCGTATCCCTGTGACCGTCGCCTCCGGGGAAAAGGGCATCACCGGCTTCAACGCTTATGATATGACCTTCACCTACGACCCGGCAGCCTTGACCCTGAACACCACCTCCGACTCTGCCGCCAACCTGACGGTGGAGGACAACAACGGTACCGTTCGGGTCCGCCGCTACGGCGATGCCGTGCCCTTGGGCGAGGCCCTGGCCCTGCAGTTCACCGCCAAGGCGACTGCCACCTCCACCGTGAAGCTGACCAACGCCAAATTTGATCTGGATGCCAACTCCATCAACTTTGACGCTCCGGAGGCCACCATTTCCGACGCCGACACCGTGGTCAACGCCAATAACTTCACCGTGACCCTGCCGGATGCGTTCACCTCTGACGAGACCCGCCTGGTTCCCAACGGCGGCAGCTTCACCTTCAAGCCCGTGGACAGCCACTATACCTACACCTTCACCGTGAAGATGGGCGACACCGTCACCGAGGGCTTGACCTTCGGCGCAAATGACACCTACACCATCGAGAATATCTCCGGCAATGTGGAGATCACCTGCACCGGCAAGACCCCCAAGCAGTACGATGTGACATACAGGATTGACGAAGATGTGGAGCAGGATGTGACCAAGGGCCCGGAGACAGTCACCTATCTGAATGACTACTCCTTCGTCGTCACCCCGAGGGCCGGCTACTCCTACCGTGTAATTTACGAAGTAGACAACGGGGATTCCTTTGTCCATACAGTCATAGCGGTCCCCACTGCCAATGACGATGGCACCCTCACCTACACGATCCCTGGAAAAGAAATCGTTGGAGGTGTGAAAATATGGATCTCCGCCAACACAGAATCTGGTATTCCGGTCGTGTTCACCGGCAACGGCGCTGAGGACGCAGCCTCCGGGAATGCAAGCTCTATGGGCAAGAATATGCCCTACTACTTCACGCTGAACCAGCGCGAGAGCTGCGACTACACCGTCACGGCTTACTATCAGCCCCTCAGCACTCCCACAGCTTCTAAGAGGCCCGCCACCGTGCGCAGCCTTGGCAATGGGAAATATGTGGTCGAGGCCGTGAATTATAACGACGATCTGTATGTATACGCCAGAAGCTGGAACCTGGTCGTGAAGGTGGAAAAGGTCTCCCACAGCGCGGAGGAAGTGACCGTGTCCAAATATCTGGAGCTGAACGACAAGACCATGATGCTCATAACGGTCAAGGGCACCCCCGAGGGCGGCAGTGCCTTCACCTATGACGGCAACACCATGTATAAGGTCGAGGGCTACGGCACGGACCGGTATGCATGGCTGGTGATCGTGGACAAGGGTCAAACTCTGACCCAGGAGGAGGCCGCCGCCAAGGTCGCCATCTCTGCCGCAGACAATGTGGTTACCATCACCCCGAGCTTCGATGTGAATAGGACCGGGAAAGTGGATGTCAACGATGCGCAGCTGGTCTACGACATGTATAACGGCGCATACAGTGACTTCACCAAGGTTTCCGTGGAGAAGTTCCTGCGGGCCGATGTAAACGCCACTAAGGCGGTGGATCACGCCGACGCTGTGGCCATCGTGAATCAGTTTAAGTAAGGTCCTACCAGCCTCCCCTCCCCGGCGGGAGGGGAGGCTATCCCCCGTTGGGGGCTTCGCACCGGCCAGGCCGGGCAAAAAACGGCCCAACCGGTCGGAGAGAGAAGGAGATCAGCATGAGAAAACGCATTTTTACACTATTGGCAGCCCTGTGTCTGCTGCTGTGTCTGCTGCCCACCGCAGCCTTTGCCTCGCAGACAGGCAGCAAAACAGACGAGAGCCGCAGCTACAATTTTGACCTGTCCGTAGGCGGTGCATCTGAGGTGCGGGCCACCACTGGCGAGACCATCACCGTGACCCTGGTGCTCAAGCGCACCGACGCCCAGGAAAGCGCCGATATGTACGGTATGCAGACGGAAATCGAGTACGACGACGCCTTCCTCCAGCTGGTGGACGGCAGCGTCATGACCGCTCCCGGCATCCGCTGGAGCGATTTAGGCCGCCGCACCGGCGGGCGGGCCTTCTATCTGAACTTCGTGTCCTTTAAGGGCGGCGAGGCTTGGGAGCCGGAGGTGGTAGTCGGCAGCTTTCAGATGAAGGTCATCGGCACGAAGGGTGTGTCGCAGCTTATCCCCACCAACACCCTGGTTTCCACCCAGGACGGCATGGCCGGATACACCGTGAAGGATAATAGCGTGTCCGTCATCGTCACCACGGACTGCACCGTTACCTTTGAAAGCAACGGCGGCACGGAGGTCCCCTCCCAGACCGTCCAGTACGGTGAAAAGGTGAAAAAGCCCGAGGACCCCATCCGGGAGGGCTACCACCTGGAGGGGTGGTACAGAGACCTGGACCGCACCCAAAAGTGGGACTTCCACAAGGACACCGTTAAGGGCAACATGACCCTCTACGCCAACTGGGCCGAGGGTGCCGCCGCAGGAAGCGTCACCTGGTGGATCATCGGTGGCGTGGGCCTGCTGGCCCTGCTGCTGATTCTGCTGGCTCTGCTGGGCAAGAAGAAGGTTCGCTTTGAGACCAGCGGCGGCACAGAGCTGGAGGCCGTTTCCGTGAAGCGGGGCAGCGTCATTGGCGAAGTCATGACGCCCACGAAGCCCGGCGCAGTGTTCGGCGGCTGGTATGCAGATCAGGCGCTCACCAAGCCCTGGGATACACAGAAAGACCCGGTGCGCAGCAACATGACGCTCTACGCACGCTGGATGTAACCTACGCATAAATGAGGTGAACAAATATGAGAAAACGCATACTATCTCTGCTGCTGGCACTGACTTTGGTTCTGTCAGCAGGCGTATTCGGCGTCATACCGGCGCTGGCTGCGAATTCCTGCGTTTCCGTGAAGGCGGATGCCGTCACCACCGGTGAGGTTGTGGCCGGCAGCCTGCTGGAGATCAAGCTGACAGATGTCTTTGAAGATACGGACGGCCATACGCTGACCTACACGCTGACCAACGCAGCGCAGTTCAGCGCCCAAACCAAGGTCAAGGACGGCTCACTCTATGTATCAGAGAAAGACCCCGGCACCTATACGCCGAAGGTCAAGGCGACCTGCTCGGACGGCAAAGAGCTTACAGCGACCTTTACCATCACAGTCACGGAAGCTCCCCACGGATTGGACGCACAGTATAACTACGATGAGACCCCCGCCAAGGAAGTCACGGTGTATGTGACCATCTCCAACGACGGCGTGCCCATCCGAGGCCGCGACGGCACGGTGCTGTGCCACAAGGCCATCACCGTCCCCTACTTTGACTTGGGCCGGTACAACTTGGACGACTACTACCGCTATCACACGGAAAACGGAGAAGGCAAATACATCGACACGAACATCGTGGAGCGGCCCACCGGCCTGCACCTGTATCTCTATCTGCTGGAGCGCTACTTCATCGGCCTGCCGGAGGAGCAATGCTGCAAGGGTGCCTATCCTCGTGACGCGCTGGCGAGCTTTAAGCTGGGTGAAGATGTTTGTTACATGGATGAAACACCGGCCTATACGGCAGACAGCTTTGCCGCTCTGACTATGACCGGCTCGCCCACCAGCCTTTATATGACCAACTTCTGGGGTCATGATGAGAACCTGATGTACTACCGCAACCACTGCTTCCCCTACATGAGCCCCGGCTGGGGCTCCACCTCCGACTACATCGTGCTGTCGGACGGGGATACCTGGGATGTGGCCATGTTCTCGAACTGGAGCTTTTACAGCAGCGGCGGCGCGTTTACCTGCTTTGACAAGGACGAGTACAATGCCCGCCCCGGCATGGAGATGACGGTGAACACGCAGGCTTACGGCACGACCTTTGAGGGCAGCGACTTCTATCCCTTCTCGAACCTGGATGTGTTCCTGTATAACGACAAGTGGGAGCAAATCGAGCAGTACAAGGAAGCGGCTGACGGAAAGAGTACCTTCTCCTTCACCGCCCCCACAGAGGAGGGCACCTACTACCTCGTGGGCATGGACCCCAACCGGACGATCCCCAAGGACGACAGCGGCGGCACGAACTATGCCAAGATCGCACCGGCCACAGCCATCTTGAATGTATCTCCTACCGCTGAGTTGGAGCGCCCCTTCCAGTCCATCTCTGTCAACGGTACGAAGCTGAATGCAAAGAACATTTCCTATGAGGGCATCGTTACCCTGGGCAGCGAGGACAACGAGGAGTTCAAAAATGTCTACGAGGAGATTCCCAAGTACCATGTGATCGTTCCGGAAGGAACAGAGAGCGTTGACATTACCTACAACGAGGGCGTGGATATTTACCACGCAGACGCTACTGCATACGGCTACGAGACGGACCTTGCTGTAGATGTGGTGTCCTCGGCAACTATCCGCTCTGTTACCTTGAAAAACAGCTACAAGGTCAACGGTGACGGCACCCAGACCGTCACCACCCCCGTCACCCGCTATATCCGTAACGAAGATGGAACGGCCATGGCGATCACACTGGAATCCAGCAGCACTAATAATTTTAGGCCCGTCGCCCTGTTCACCTTTGAGTATGCCAAGACAGAACCGGATGTGATGTATGGGGATGTGAATGGAGACAATACCATTGATGTTTCGGATGCGCTGCTGGTCTGCCAGTTCTATCTGGGCAATGTAGCACCGACGGATGCGCAGAATGCAGCTGCCGATGTGAACGGAGACGGTGCAGTAGATGTTTCGGATGCCTTGATGATCTGCCAGTTCTACCTGGGAAATATTACGGAATTCCCTGCTGAGAAAAAATCTTGATAGGAGGAATTGAAAACACATGAAAAAAATCGTTTCTATTCTGCTGACATTGGCGATGGTGCTGAGCCTGGTACCTGCCGTCTTTGCAGCAGACGAACCGACCATCACTATGAGCGCAGATAAGACCTCTGTCGCCCCCGGTGAGACCGTGACGCTGACTTTGAGCCTGGATAAGGACACGGTCGTCGATGGCGCAGGATTTAAGATCGATTTCGATAAGGAAGCATACGAATATGTGAAAAAGGTCCCCGATACCTTTGACGATACTACAAATGAAAATGTAGCGAATGAAAAGGGCTGGGTTCGGGCGGTTTATTTGAACACAAAGCCGAGTAAACCGACGACCTGGTCTGCGGGAAAGCTGGACACATTCACATTTAAGGCCAAAGAGGGAGCGAATACTTCTGCGGCCACATTCAAGCTGACGATTGAAAACCTGGAAAAATATAATCCGGACGATCCGGCACATAACATCAAGGTTGCCCACAATGTGGCCGGCAGTGAGCTGACCATTCCCGTCGAGACTCCTGCTGCCAAGGGCTACACCGTGTCCTTGGGTGCGGACAAGCAGGTAGCCTCCGGCCAAATCGTGGAGATCCCTGTGACCATCGGCAACAACGACGGCAAGACCACCTACAACGCCTACGACATGACCTTCTCTTTTGACCCCGCCAGTCTGAAGCTGAACATGGAAGCCACCAGCATCGAGGGTTATCGCGTGATCCCCGGCAACGGCACCGTGCGAATCGTGCGTTACGGCAAAGCCGCCGAGCTGGGCGATGCACTGACTCTGAGCTTTGTGGCAGCCGGCCAGGGTAAATCTGATGTGAAAGTAACGGAAGCGTGTGTGGATGCCAATGCAAACGCCATTAAGTTTGACGCACCTGCGGCTGCCATTTTGGATGACACCGCCGTTATTACCGTCAGCGGCTACACCGTGACTCTGCCGGATGACTTCACCCGCACCGACGCAGAGGGCTCCGTGATCGCAGCAGGCGGCAACCTGACCTTCGTTCCCAAGGACCCCAACTATGACTACACCGTGACCGTCACCGTCGGCGGCGAGGAAGTCACCCCCACCATTGGCGAGGATGGCACCTACACGGTCCCCAACGTCAACGGCAACGTTGTTGTCAAGAGCGAAAAGACCCCCAAGAGCTTCAATGTCACCCTGGGCGACGATACCACCGGTGAGACGACTGCTACCTACACGAAAGACTACACCTTCAAGCTGACCCCTGCGGATGGCTATGTCTACAATATGGCTGTGACCATCGGCGGCACGGCTTACACCGGCTTTACGGCTAATGTGAATGACGACGGCACGACCACCTACACCATCCCCGGTGCGGATGTGACCGGCGACATCGTCATCAACAGCAACAAGACGGAGAAGCAGCCGGAGACCTTTACTGTCAAGTTTGAAGGCACCGGCGCAGGCGATGCTAAAGGCGAGAGCACCGTTCAGGAAAAGGCTAACTACACCTTCACCGTGGCCAAGCAGAAGAACTTTGAGTACACCATCACTGCCACTATGGGCGGCAAGGATGTGCCTATCACCGAGGGAGCCGACAACACCTACACTATCGCCAATGTCACCGGCGATCTGGTCATCACCATCGAGAAGAAATCCACTCTGACCATGGAGGTAGCTGTTTCCGAGTATGTGCAGATGGATAACAAGACCGTATTTCTGGTAACCGTGACCGGCACTCCTGAAGAGGGCAAGGCTTTTGCCTACGGCGAGGACGTTATGTACAAGACCACCGCTTACGGTGAGAATGTGTACAGCTGGCTGGTGATTGTGGACAAGAATGAGACATTCACTGTGGCTACGGCTGAGGCCAATATCGCCCAGGCCAGCGCCACAGCCGAGGAAGTGAAGCAGAGCTATGATGTCAACGAGACAGGCGTTGTGGACATCAACGATGCGCAACTCACCTATGACATCTACAGCGGCAAGTACACCGACTTCGAGAAAGTCTCTGTGCGGAAGTTCCTGCGCGCGGATGTGAACCTTGACAAGGCCGTCAACTCCACCGACGCCGTTGCGGTCGTCAAAAATTCTAAGTAAACCAAGGCGAATCCATAGCTTCCCCTCCCTTTTGGGAGGGGAGGCAATTCGCCATATTTTGGGGCTTTACCATTGCCTCCTGTTTTAGGAGACGATGGTAAGAATCCAAAATAAGCATTTGGAGGATACCCGTATGAAAAAACATAGCGGACTATATAGCGCCGTGAGTATTTTGCTGGTCATTGTGCTGGTGGCAGGAATCAGCCTCTCACTTCTTTCCTCCGGTCGGACAAGGCCGGAGAATCCCATCAGCACTCAGCCGGATCGGCTCCAGGCAGAGTCGCTGCAAGGCTCCGGCAGCACCGGCGGACAAAGCTCCGGCAAGGATAATACAGAGAATATGGATACTGCCCAGGATCCATCAGAGCCGCAGAAGCCCGATGAGCCACAGAACACGGATGAGCCGCAGAAACCTGATGAGCCACAGAACCCGGATGACACGCAGAAACCCGATGACACCAAGCCGGATCCATCGGGCCCCACAGACCCCACGGATAACCCCGGCAAGGGCGACCAGGGCGGCTCCAAGTCAGACGATAACAAAGGCGGCTCCGAGGATTCCGGTGACCATGGTGATGGCACCGGCGGAGACGACGGGGACCACGGCGGCAGCGGAGGTGACCACGGCAGCGGCGGTGAGGAGGATGATACCCCCCGCATTTATACGACACTGAAAACCCAGCAGCTTACCAAGGCAGAGCTGCCCGACAGCAAGCTGACCTTTGTGGCCTATCCCCTGGGTAAGGGCGATCTGCATATCCGTGTCCGGCTGAAAAATGAGACCAATTCCGGAAACGGATTGCTGCTTACTTCTCAGAATAACCAGGACTACGAGGCACAGCTGGATTTCAACGCAGATAACCTCTTTGTGCTGTCTCTTTATGATGGGGAGACCTTTCTGGGACTTGTTCAGTACCGGGTGGGCTATTACGCGAATCTTGCGGACGATACCCACCCGACGGTGGGGGACTATCCACCCTCCATCGTTACCAATCTGGACGGGGCCAGCCTGGACATGAGCTCCCAAACCTTCCCCTTGACGGTGATTGCCCGTGCCAACGCAGAGCTGGGAGCCGGTGTGATCTATTCCAATCAAATTCGGGTCACGCTGGACGGCAAAACCGTGGAAAAGAGCTACGGCGATTCTCAACCCACCTACGAGTTGTATTTCGATCCCCCTCAGTTGGGCGATGAAGAAACCCACATCGTCCGGGTGCTGGCCTGGGATGGTAACGGAAACTCCACCATGAAGGTCTACACCGTCACCTATCACCAGATCAGTGAGGGCGACCCGGCAGGCTCGGTGGATGTGGTGCTGGATGCGACCACCATCGGCCTGGGCATTCTGGATACCGGTACGCTGGACATCGTGGAGGGCGAAACGGCGGCATCCGTGCTGCTGCGCTTCCTGCAGGAGCGCGGTTATGAGCCGGATTACCAGGGGTCCACCACTATGAACTTCTATCTGCGCCGGATTAGCCGGGGCGACATTGCCTACCGTGCCAATGTCCCGGAGCATCTTTGGGAGCTGATCCTGCGGGACGGCATCACCACCAATGACAACTATGACCGGGACAGCATCGGGGAGTTTGACTATACCCAAGGCTCGGGCTGGATGTACTCCATCAACGGCACCCTGTATGAGGGTACCGGCATGAGCGGTTACAAGGTCCGCAACGGCATTACCATTTATGTGCGCTTCACCCTGTCCTACGGCAAGGACATCGGCGGCTACGATTCCACCGGAGGCGGCTACGGTTCACTGAGCAGCTACTGCGGCCTGTGGATCAACGGCAGCTACCAAGCCCTGGGCCACGACTTCGTGGAGACGGACCGTTTGGAACCCACCGAAACAGAGGATGGTTACATCCACTATCGCTGCTCCAAGTGCCATGAGGAGAAAACAGATATTCTCCCGGCCACCGGCGGCGGAACGGAGCCAATAGAGCCTGCCCCTACGGAGCCCGGTCCCCACGGAACCGACGCCCACAGAGCCAACTTCCGAATAGGACCGGCTGATGCGGCGGAGGATGGGAAACGCTCTAACGGGACACGGGAACGGCAAAGTAGAAGGGCGTTGAAACGAACGATGGAGGATACTGCATGAAAAGTGCAACACGAATATTAGCGGCACTTCTTTGTGTGCTGCTTCTGCTCCCAACGGTGGCCTTTGCGCAAGCGCAGCCTTCTTTGGAAAAACAGATCGCACAGAGTGCGGAGGGAATGTCCGCTCTGGGCGGCAAGAAGGGTGAATTGCTGAAAGACCGGGAACTGTTTCCTGCAGGCGATTCCGTCTGCGATTGGCTGGCCATAGCTATGGCACTGTCCGGCACAAGGGAGAGCTATTCCGACTATTTGGCGGAACTGAAGGCCCATGTGGAGGACGCCTACGCCAAAAACGGATGCCTGGACCGCAACAAGGCCACGGAATACCACCGGATTTCTTTAACGGTGCTGGCACTGGGGGGCAACCCCACCAACTTCGGCACGAAGCCCGACGGCTCGGCCATTGACCTGATCGCAGAGGGTACTTACAACTATGCCCGTGATCCGGGCGCTCAGGGCTTAAATGGCTGGATATGGGCGCTGCTGACCTTGGATGCCGGGGACACAGAGGTCCCGGCAGACGCCCTGTATTCCCGGGAGGACATGGTAAATGCCATTTCCGTTGCTCAGGAGCCGGACGGCGGCTTCGGCCTGATCCCCGGAAAATCGGATGTGGACATCACCGCTATGGCGGTGCAGGCCCTAGCTCCCTATCGGGACCAGATGGAGACCGAGATCGACGCAGCACTTTCCTATCTTTCCGGCCAGCTGACGGACACCTGCGGGTATATCGCCTACGGCGATGAAAATGCGGAAAGCACCGCCCAGGTCATCCTGGCCCTGTGTGCGCTGGGCATTGACCCGGAGACGGATAGCCGTTTTGTCAAGGGCGAGCACACCCTGCTGACGGAGCTTTCCCAGTTCCGGGAAGCGGACGGCACCTACCGCCATGTGCTGGAGGGGGCCGGCGACGGCCTGGCAACGGCCCAATCCGTCCTGGCCTTAGTGGCTGTGCAGCGTGTGCGGTCCGGGCAGCCGTGGGTGCTGCATTTTGACGGCACTCAAGCGCCCCGTGAGGCATTCGGCACAAATGGAATCATCATCTGCGCCGTGATGCTCGTCGCCCTGCAATTTCTCCCCATTACGGGAATTCC
>QWCE01005224.1_pt1 | contig 16787 bp, 13 predicted proteins | sample 1972531 | NCBI WGS metagenome assembly QWCE01 (sample SAMN09866716, study PRJNA288562) | Human gut metagenome isolate term4_stool, whole genome shotgun sequencing... | reverse complement strand
CCCCCGCCGATCAGGACATTACGGCGGGAAATCCCCGGAACCTTAGCAGTATTTTTCGGAGTTTCCTCCGAGGAGGCAACCTCATCGGTTACCTCCTCGGAGTGATGGTTAACAGAGTCTTTACTCAATGAATATTCACCTTATTTCAGGATAGATTCCGTTAGCTTTGCCAAGGGAGCGCGCAAAGCATTTACCTTATCGGAAAGCTCTTTTTGCTTCTTGGTATACTTCTCGGGAGTTTTCTCCAAACCGATGGCTACAGTCGCAATATCGGTGTAGGGCGGGAAATCCCACTGATTATCGCCACTGGCCCGGTTGTACGAGGCGATGGTGTCTTCCAGATCTTTCATCTTGGCGTCGATCTTCTTCGCCAGTTCCGGATCTTTCTTTTCTGCTAAAGCCTGGACGTTACCGTAAGCTACCCGAGCGCCCTCCAAGTTGGCCTGGAAATCATAGAGGTCGGTGTGCGAGAAGATCTCTTCTTCCCCCGTAATCTTGGTGGTGGCTACCTCTTCTAGCAGACCGATAGCGCCATTGGAAATATCGTCGAGCTTCAGTTTGAAGTCAGCAGCGTAAACCGCTTTATGCAGATCCTGGGTGTCTTTCATCAGCAGATCGGCGAACTTGGTGCGATCTGCGGCAGATAGCTTCTGATCGGTCCACAGGTCTTTTTCTAAGCGGTGCCAACCGGTCCATTCCCGCCCGTCAGCATCATCAGCTTGCTGGTAGTCAGCTTCGCGCTCATCCAGCTTCGGATCCAAATCGCCGAAAGACTCGGCGGTGGGCTCAATGCGTTCGTAATGCATACGTGCCAGCGGATACAGCTTCTTTGCCTTTTGGTTATCGCCCGCTTTGTAGGCATCCACAAATTCTTGGGTGGCCGATACCAACTGGCCAGCCTGATCCTTGACGTAAGCGGTGTACTTGGTAACCGCCTCATCGTGCAGTTTCTTGTCATCGGCGCTGATCTTTACGCCTTCACCCTTGGTTACTTTGAACTCTTTTAGCCCCACGAGTGATCCGACCATGTTTTTCTTGCAGGCGGTGTAGTAGGTACCCTCCTCTAGCTGCACGGTGAAGTCGCGTTTATCCCCGGCAGCCAGATTTTCCATCTCTCCCATAATTTGCAGCTTGTCTTTGGCAAGCACTTCAAACTCGTTGCGAGCCGGCCCCTCGTTACTTAGGGAGAACTTAATGGTGCCGGAAGGAGCGGTGTTTGCAGATAGTTCGCACTTGTCGTCAGCGATTTTCACCTCGATTGGTTTAGCGCTGCCCGCCGCGCCATCCCCGGCGGCGCTGCTGTCATTCTTTACACAACCAGTCATAGTGACTGCCAGCGCCGCGCCCACGAAAGCAACGGCAATCTTACGCATATGCATTATTTGTCTCCTTAGGTGTGCATTTTTGCGTCGAGGACGCGAGCGCGCCCTCGGGAAAACGTTCAGTCAACTGCAACTGACGTTTTGGTCTTGTTACTTGTTTCCACTGTTGCCGCAGCCTCATCGGACAGGTTAGCCTCCCCCTTGCTTCCCGCGTTAGCTACGGCCTTTTCTGGCGCACCAGCAGCTTGTTGCTGCGGCCTTTTGACCGCTAAAAACAACTTCTTATTGCGGTTGTAAAAATAGAACAGCGTGCCCACTACCACCAGGTAGATCAGCCAGCTAAAGAACTGCAAGGCGGTGGGGCTAGGTGAGAACTGGAAAATGGCTACCAGCACGTCATAGAGACCGCCGTTATAAACCAGGGCGGGAATATAAGTGGTGATATCGAACAGGGGCGCGGTCATGGGGATAACCCCGGCTTCTTGTAAATCGTGGAAGCCGTAGGAGCAGACCCCGGCAGCCACAAAAATCAGTAAATACCCGGTTACCTCAAAAAATATCCGCAAGTTGATACGCGCTACTCCCCGATAAATCAGGTATCCCAGCGCGATGGCGATTGCTATCCCCACCATCATTCCGACAACCAGGCTGGTGCCATTTTCATTGTCGCTGGCATTCTTGAACATCGGCCAGATAAAAATCGCGGTTTCCAGTCCTTCTCGACCCACGGTAATCAAGGCGATTACAAACAATGACCAGCCGGCTCCGCTACCTTTCGAGAGAGCTTCCTTGACTTGGGATTGCATTCGAGCCACCATTCTGGCGGAATGCTCGGCCATCCAAACAATCATCCAGGTGATGAGGGCGACCGCGAATAGAGAAAGAAAGCCTCCGAGCGCTTCTTGGGCTTGGGTGGTAAGGGTATAGGTACCCCAAACCAGGTAAGCACCTACGCTCATGGGAACTACCGCCCCCACCACTATCCCTAGCCATAGTTTTGGCAGAAGATCCTCACGCTCAACTTTCTTTACATAGGCATAAAGAATGGAAACTATTAAAACAGCCTCCAAACCTTCACGTAACGCAATTAGTAAAGCGCCGAGCATCTTCTCTCCAGTCTGCGGGATAGTTAGCTAAAATCTACAATCATTTAGCTAAGGCAAGCCTAATTTATTTAATTCAACCCACCTTGTCAAGACGCTTTCAACTGGGTGCGTTTCACTAACATTACTGGTAGAACATATTTAAAGAAAATTTTTTAAGTCGCAAACTAGGGCTTTGTTAATACTTTAACTAAGGTGAACCTTGGTTTTATCAATCCACATTCGCTGCCATAATACCCCAGTCACTACTCTAAACTTCGCCAATCTTTCGCGACAATTAGACTAAAAATGTCATTAAATGAAAGAATGCCTACATGCCTAGGATTATCGGGGAAACCCTGGAAGAGCATCGCCAGAAAACCCGCCAACAGCTCTTTGACGCGCTCTCACGTCTCCTCCAAACCAGCACTTTTGAATCGCTAACCATGGCAAAAATTGCACAAGAGGCAGGAGTAGGGCGCACCGCAGTCTATAACCATTTCCAAGATAAAGAAGCCCTACTTCTGGCATTCATTGCCTATGAAACGGGACAGTATTCGGAGCGCTTGAACCACGCCCTGGCGGGGGTGTCCTCCCCTATAAAAATGCTGCGAATTTACATCCGGGAACAGCTCACTCTGGGATCTTCTTACCACCTAGCGCCCGGGCTGGATTTGCGCCGCCAAGTATCAAATGAAACTAGCAGTGAACTACGCCTTCACGCGCAGATTGTAGAGAATATACTGCGTCAAATCTTAAGAAAAGCCATTAATGAAGGCACACTTCCTCCCCAAAACCTGCCCATTGCGATCTCGATGGTGAATGCGTCTCTAGCAGGCAGGTCTCTGCCCAAGGATCCGATTCACCGAGAGTATCTGATCCACTGTATCCAGGCGTATGTACTGCGTTCTTTGGGCGCGAGCCACACCTTGGCTCCGCTACCCAACGCAAAACGTTTCTTGGGACGGCGGTTAGATCTGGACGATAATCCTTTTTCCTCCCGCGAAGGCGAGGGAATGGTGATCTCCGCCTGTCCAATCCATCGCGGCAGCTAGACGTAGCTTTCTTCCTGTATTGCAGGCTGCATATTTATTTTTCCTAGGCCGCAAGGCAGAAGATATTGCCAGTGTCTATTTGCTGAGCAGGCAGTTATGGACAAGAGGGAATCATTTTGGAGTCTCAATAATCTATAATCGCTTAAGAGAGTCAAAGGAGGAAACATGAGCACTGACCCGGTTCAGCGGGCAAGCGACCCGGCGACGCCCCTGGAAGAATTGCAGTATTTAGCTCAAAACCATCCCTCTTTGCGTCCCCTCATTGCGGAAAACCCCTCTACTTATCCAGAACTTCTAGAGTGGTTAGGCGAGTTTTCTGATCCGGACATTGCCGCGGCCTTGCAGCGTCGACAAAACCGGATCGACCGGGCTGCCCGGGCACAGACCCGTTCCCCTATCCCCACCTCTTCCCCAGCCCCCCAGGAGATACCGGTAGTCGAGTCCCAGCTTGGTTCTCCTGCGACTCCCGCTGCCCCTAACGCCGATACAAACTCCGTTAACAGCGAGAACACCCAAGATTTACCGACCGGACACCTCGAACAGAAAGAAGAGACCTTAATCGCTACGCAAGCGATTGAACCGAAAAGCACCAGTACTGCCGAACCTGAAGTGGAGGGCAAAACTAAATCTGAAAAGCTTAAATTTGCTGATGAGGAAGATTTAGAAGACTTTTCACCGGTCGAGGAAAAAACCGCTTCCCGAAAAAGCAAGATTTTCGTAATCGTGATTGCAATCTTGATCGGTTTAGTGCTCTCGATCGGGGGTAACTTAACAGATCGTCTCACTGGAGGCGACGGTTCGAAGAGTTGGTACGGGAAGGACGGAGTGATAGCACGCATCTTCGGAGATTCCGACCTAAATCGCGACCACAATAATAACGGGATTCCCGATGAGCAAGAAAAATCCGAAGACCGCGGCAATAATAAGGACGCTGCCGGCCAGGATGCTAAGAAAAAAACAAGTAACGCCGGCGCCCAACTGGACGTGAAAACCGAGGGACGCCAGATAGCTCCCGCTCCCACCAACCAGATTGGGCAAGCAAAAGGGCTACCCAACGGCGCCTACCAGGTCGCTGAGTTTTCACTGCCCGATGCCCCCATCAAGTGCACCATCGGTAATGAAGTAGTTTGTAATGTCTTTAGCTTCACCGGAAATATCGGGCAAAACCCGGGGGCAACCGTCAAGTTCACCTTAGGTGCTGATGGCGCAAAGCCGCCCGAAGATTTAGGGGTTAAAGATAACGAAGTTTCCCAGACCGTACTCGCTCGGCCGCCTCAGGAGCCTACGCTTGCGAGTCCTCCGGATCTGGGGTTGACTGTTGGAATCTGCAGACCGGATTCGGGCTGAAACTAACGGTTAATAGCGCCGAAGCCTACCAACCTAAAGTTAAAGCCCCCGGCAACTAGCCTTTACATTCCCCCGGGAGGCAGGGTATCTGGCGCCACCGCGTCCTCGAACGCGGCAGCGCCAGTAAAAACTATTAGCTTTCTCCTCCTAGCGGCCAAGCAGCCAACCTGACACCCGCAGGTAGCCGGAACTAGGCTTCCAAAAGTTCGCGGGCGACCAGCTCTGCGATCTGGATGGCGTTAAGTGCCGCCCCTTTACGCAGGTTATCGGCGCAACAAATGAACGCCAGCCCCTTTCCATCCGGAACCGATTGATCGATACGCAAGCGTCCCGTGAAAGTCCCATCCCGGCCAGCAGCATCCAGGGGATTCGGTACCTCTACTAGTTGTACTCCCTCAGCCTGCTCTAACGCCGCCTGTGCTTGTTCTAAATCTACCGGGCGAGTAAAACGCGCGTTTAGGGACAGTAGATGCGCGGTCATCACCGGGATCCTCACGCAAGTACAGGAGGCTGTGAGCTCTGGCAAGTGCAGGATCCGCCGCGATTCATTACGCAGCTTTTGCTCCTCATCGGTTTCGTGAGAGCCGTCGTCAACGAAATTTCCGGCCACCGGAACCGCGTTGAAGGCAATCGGACGCACATAGGTTTTAGGCTCGGGGAATTCAATAGCTTGTCCATCTAAAGCCAGTTCTTCGCAGCGCTCTACGCTAGCTTCCAGCTGGGAAGAAAGTTCTTGCACCCCGGCTCTGCCCGAACCTGAAACCGCCTGATAGGAGGACGCCACTAAGGTTTCCAGTCCAAAGAGATCATGCAGTACTTTCACCGTGGGCATCGCGGCCATCGTGGTGCAATTAGGATTGGCAACAATTCCTTTGGGGCGATCCTTGATATCTTCCGGGTTAACCTCAGAGACCACCAGCGGCACCTCGGGATCTTTGCGCCACGCCGAGGAGTTATCGACTACCACTGCCCCAGCAGCGGCAAAACGGGGAGCATAGGTACGCGACGCTGACCCGCCAGCGGAAAAGATCGCAATATCAATCCCCTCCAGGTCGGCGCCTTCCACGTCCTCTACTGTTATTTTCTGACCGCGGAAAGAGAGCTGGGTTCCTGCGCTACGCGAGGTTGCAAATAACCGAATGCCAGCTGCGGGAAAATTTCTTTCTTCCAGCAGGGCACGCATTACCCGTCCGACTTGCCCGGTTGCTCCGACTAAAGCTACGGTTAGTTCTTTCATCATCGTCCGGTACCTCCATAGACCACGGCTTCAGTTTCTTCGGAGTCTAAATCGAAAGCTTTATGGATAGCCAAAACCGCATCATCTAGGCGATCTAAATTGATTAGCACCGAGATGCGAACTTCCGAAGTAGAAATAATATCGACGTTGATCCCGGCATCCGATAGCGCCTGGAAAAAACGCGCCGAAATGCCCGGATTGTTGCGCATACCTGCCCCAACTAGGGATACCTTCCCCACGTTGGTGTCGTGGTCGATGCGGATGAAGTCCAAAACACTCTTTTCGTGCTGCAGTTCTTCCATCACCGCCGGGACATCTTCCGCCGGCATAGTGATCGAAATATTAGCCCTGCCAGGGCGTGCCTCGGAAATGTTTTGCACGATCATGTCGATATTGGCACCGACTTTTGCCACCGCTGCGAACAGGTCAGCGGCCACGCCCGGCCGGTCAGGTAAACCCACCACTGTCAGCTTTTCCTGGGAACGATCATGGGCAATACCAGAGATAATGGGAGCTTCCACGTTTTCCTCCTCAAGGGCTTTAGCGGGGACAATCCCCCGCAGTGATTTCGGTGCCGGTCCTTGGGCAATCCAAGTGCCATCTTTATCGGAAAAACTAGACCGCACATGCAACGGAACCCGATAACGCCGAGCAAACTCCACCGCTCGCAGATGCAAAATCTTGGCGCCGTTAGCTGCGAGCTCTAAAGTTTCCTCATAGTCGAGGGAGTGCAATGCCCGGGCAGTAGGAACCAGGCGTGGATCGGCGGTGAACAATCCGTCAACATCGGTATAGATTTCACACACGTCAGCATGAAGGGCGGCCGCTAGCGCCACGGCAGTAGTATCAGAGCCGCCACGTCCCAGAGTAGTGACGTCTTCGGCATCGTTAACTCCCTGAAACCCGGCTACAATCGCCACATTATTGTCCCGGATTACGCGGGCGATTCTTTCCGGAACCATTCCTACAATCTGGGCTTTACCGTATTTCGCATCGGTACGGATACCGGCTTGTGCGCCGGTAAAAGCCATCGCCGGCACTCCTTGCGCAGAAATGGCCATAGACAGCAAAGACATCGAGATACGCTCACCGGCAGAAAGTAAAATATCCATTTCCCGGGCGGGAGCATGAGCATTAAGTTCGGCCGCCATATCAATCAGGTCATCAGTGGTATCCCCCATAGCGGAGACCACAACCACCACTTGATGCCCGGCTTGACGAGTTTGCACAATTCTATGCGCAACCCGTTGCAACGACTGGGTGTCGGCAACCGAGGATCCGCCATACTTTTGCACAATCAGTGCCATTTGTTCCCCTTGTATGCCTAGCGATTAGCTGTCTTCTGCAATTATTGTAAGAAGCTGGCGTAATCTCGGCTCTAGCGTCTCAGATTTCCTGGTAGGTAAGCAAACGCACAATTTCATGCGCACCGCCCAGGCTCTTCCTGGGACTTTTGCCACTATTTATGCGCTATACGTTTCTTCGCGCAAAACCCTATTCGGCTGAACGCCTACCCTCCAAGGCACGCCCCAGAGTAACTTCATCAGCGTATTCCAGATCCCCACCTACCGGTAGCCCCGAGGCCAGACGCGTAACTTTTAACCCCAAGGGAGAGATGGTGCGAGTCAGATAGGTGGCCGTAGCCTCGCCCTCAATATTGGGATTAGTGGCAATAATGATCTCTTGTACGGTGTCGCCCGATAAACGCGATAGCAGCTCCCGTAAGCGCAGCTGTTCGGGGCCGATTCCGTTTATCGGATCGATTGCCCCTCCGAGTACATGGTATAGACCGTGATAGCTGCGGGTGCGTTCAATCGCTCCCACGTCTTTGGCTTCTTCAACCACGCAAATAACGCTCTGGTCTCGTTTTGGATTACGACAGATAGGACAAAGTTCCTCTTGGGCAATATTGCCACATTTGGTACAAAAACGGATTTTTTCTTTGGCATCGATTAAGGCCTGCGCCAATAGTTCCGCTTCTGCTTTAGGGCGCGACAGCACATAGAACGCAATGCGCTGTGCTGATTTTGGTCCAATCCCCGGCAGTCGCCCCAAAGCATCGATTAGATCTTGCAAAGCGCCGTCATACATAGAGGTTAACTACTCACTTTCCCACTGCCGCCAGAATTATCTACCGTCTCAATTATCTTGCCACCAAGCAAAGATTTTGCGACCTCGACCCCCCAACGTCCGCCGCTTTCCTCTAGCGAAACATCGGGATCGGAGAGGTCGGGAATATCTTCGTCCTCATAAGAAGCCGGTACGGGCGGCGCTGGAGAAGTGTTTTCGCTGCCCGTGGCCGGTGCTACCTGTTGGCGGGGAGCAGCTAAAGTGTCCTTGTTGGGATCTTGCTCGCGGGGAGCGGCTAGTGGCGTAGTCGCAATAGGCTCTAAGGGAGCCACGGATTGGTTGGATCTCGGAGCCACCGGTTCGTCACCCAAGTCTCGAGGCGCCGCCATCACCGAGTTGTAAGTTCTCGGTGCCTCCGAGGAAGAGTTGTCCGGGCGAGGCGCTGCCATTTCTGCCACGTCTGCCCCGAGCGGTGACGGTGCTACAGCAAGTGGTGGTACAGGCTCCGATGCTACCGAATGCTCCCTGTCCTCTACGCCCTGATCCCTTTCCTTAGAAACGGAGTCTGACACTTTTGGGTAAGCAATGATCCAGTCAGCATTTTGGGATGCCGGCTCACTTTCTTGCTCTGTTTTATCCGCTGATTTCCCGTCACCGGTGGTTTCAGCATTTACACTTGCAGTGTCCGCGGAGAGGCCCGGGACGGGAGAAAGATTTGCTTCACCGTCAACTGGTTCTGGATAGGAATTCTCTTCGCTACCGTCTGCCAGATCCGCGCCTTCGGGAGGATATGCTTCTTCCTCCGGGGGCGCTTGCTTAGCGAACGTTTTCTCTAGCCCTAAGGAACCATCAAGTTGGAACCGGGATAGTACCTCGCTCATAGCAGGTGCACGGCGATCATCACTTCCCGGAACTACCTGCACTGTCCAGGAAGCTGACAGCTCCTCCTGTATGCATTTCTCTAGCGGCTCCATTTGGTTTTCTAAGTACCGGACGGTCTGCGGGCTATCAGCTAGCAAGGTAAGTTTCTGATCCTGCGCCCCGCCAATCTGCAGGTGGCGGTTACAGGTTGACCATAGCCGCTGATCAGTGTCCCGCAAACGCGCAGAAACCTTACCCCACGCTTGCAGCAGTTGCCAATATTGTTCCCCTTTTTCTATTTCCGGCACCTCGCGCAGGGAACTGCTAGCCACCGTCTCCTTCGGAGAGGGTTCCTGCTCCGCTACTTCATTGCGGGGAGCCTGTTCTTGCTGGGGAGTCTGTTCTCCAACAGCCGGAGAAGAGGGTTTACCCTCGGTGCTTTGCGGGCGCGGAGCAGCCAGTTCTGAGGCTCCGCTACCTGTAGGCGAAGCCGCCGGAACCGGGTTAGCGCGAGGAGCCACTGCGGCCGGTTCAGTAGGAGCTTTAGGGGTCCGCGGAGCCAGGGTATACGGTCGGGCATTTGCGGTATTTCGCGGGCGCTCACGTCCAGGACGATGCAGAGCCGCCATAGCGGCCTCTGCCCCGCTCAAAGACCCAGACGGGGCGGAACCGTGTCCACCTGCAGCTACCTGGCTCTGATCTGGCAATAATAGTCGCGCAGCCAACAGCTCAACTTGCAGGCGCGGAGCGGTAGCTCCCGTAAGCTCAGTTAAAGCGGTATTGGTGAGGTCGCTGGCATGGGAAATCCCGGCGGTTCCCCAACGCTGCGCTTGGGCTTGCATCACCGCTAATTGATCTGCGGGGGTTCCCGCTAATACCGTCTGGGTATCCTCAACAGATGAAACCGAGAGTACTAGCAGATCCCTAAGGTGTAGTAGCAAATCTTCCAGATAACGCCGGGGCTCATGCCCGCCTTCCACCATTTTGGCTATCACCTCAAATAGGGCGGCCCCATCCCGGTCAATAATGGCGTCTACGGAACGCTCTAAAATGGAACTATCGGTATACCCCAGCAGCGCCACGGCAGTCCCATACGCCAGTTTGCCGTCCTCGGCACCTGCCATCAGCTGGTCAAGCACCGAAAGTGAGTCCCGGACTGAGCCCGCGCCCGCCCTCATCACTAGCTGCAGCACTCCCGAGTCCGGTTCGATGTCTTCGGCCTGGCAAAGTTTCGTCATATATTGTTCCATCGTTTCCGGTGGCACCAGCCGGAACGGATAATGGTGGGTACGCGAGCGAATAGTACCGATAACTTTATCGGGTTCGGTGGTAGCAAAAATGAACTTTACGTGTTCGGGAGGTTCTTCCACTATCTTCAACAGGGCGTTAAATCCCTGCTGGGTAACCATATGAGCTTCATCCAGAATAAAAATCTTAAAACGATCCCGCACCGGCGCAAAGCCTGCCCGCTCCCGCAGTTCTCGCGCGTCATCTACCCCGTTATGGCTGGCAGCATCAATTTCTACCACGTCCAGAGACCCTGAGCCCCCGGTGGCCAGGTCTTTACAGGATTCGCATTTGCCACAAGGAGTGTCGGTAGGGCCTTCTGCACAGTTCAGGCAGCGCGCCATGATCCGCGCCGAAGTGGTTTTGCCACACCCGCGCGGACCAGAGAATAGATAAGCATGGCTAATACGCCCAGAGCGTAGCGCCGCCATTAACGGTTTGACCACATGATCTTGCCCAATCACGTCTTGGAAAGTGTCTGGCCGGTAACGGCGATACAATGCGATGCTCACGGCTCTACTGTACTAAAGCCCAGCGATAAGCGGGGTGCCGGGAGAGGATTGCGATAAAAAAGACCCTTCACGCACCCGATAGCGCACCCTTATCCTTGCTGCCTTCCGGCCCTGGGGAGGTTCGAATGATATCGCCGCGTGAAGGATCTCCCCCAGTCTAGCTTAGGAGGGCGCTAACTGGAAACGGCGCGGTCAGCACGGGGGCGAGAAGAGAACTGGCGAGGACGCAGGCGCGGTTTCCAGGGACGCAGCGCCAGCCCTTTTTGCCGGGCTGTGTTCGACTCCTCATTTCCAGAATCGACATTAGCTAGGGCATTTCGGTAGACTCAAATCTGTGCCTGGAGGTATCGCCTAGTGGCCTATGGCGCTCGCTTGGAAAGCGGGTTGGGTGCAAGCCCTCGGGGGTTCGAATCCCCCTACCTCCGCCATTAAATAATGCTGTGACCAGCAAGAACATAATGGTCAAGTTTATAATTATCATTTTATTTAACATCTCTGCGGTATCACATGAGCTGTTTTGAATGCTGCCAGTGGCGAATCAGTGAGGTTTTTCGTCGCTTCACCATGTAGCCCAGTAACTAACGTTGAAGAGACTCCCACTTAGCTGGGATAATCGCCCATACTAACTAAGTTATTTCACCCTCGTTCGGCTATGATAATCCTAGTTAATCAACCTTGGTTTTACTGTTGGTTTAGCTGTAAGAACATCATCTAGCCTCAGCGTGTCATCGAACCATAGCAAGGCTTCCGGATCTACCCACCGCATCAAGCATCTTGCCTCTGCGATATCCCTGGCGATATTGCGCCGGAAAATTGGTTCCAGGTGAGCGGCACGGTTCCTAAGGAAATTCATGTTTCCTAACAATCTGGCTGTTTCTCGCTGACGTTTGCGCAGGTCTGAATCTCCAAAAGAGAATGCCTTGTGAAGTGCGGGAACCCATATTGATGCGTGATACTTGCGGCTTGTCAGAAATCGCCAAAAACCAAAGGACAGTTCGGCCACGATTTTATCGTGATTAGGCGTTGAACCGTTGCGTTCTACACGAACGCGAGCTTTAGCTACGTCTTCTCTAGCCCGAGAATCGAGAGCAGGGAGAGCGAACCAGTCATCACATCCCTGCCTCGTCGCATTCCAGGCAGTCAGGGTGCGGTCGATTGAGTTACGCACCACCACCTCAACCATCGCAGTAGCACTTAGCATTGCCCCAGCCAGTTGAATATTCCAGGCATAAAGCTCAAACGCAGAGTCAAGGACACCATCGGTGGCTGCGAGATATGTGCTCAAACGCTTCTCAGAAAGAAGACCGACTAGATAGTTCGATCCCATTCCCTGTTGTGCACCTGTGACACCCCTGCTCCCTGTGGTAGACTCGATATTGAAGACCCCGGAACGATCCCCAGCCTAGGCTGAATCGCCGGGGTTATGTATACCTCTTATTTTACGGATTACTACTCGAATGTAGGGTTAAATACGGGGTTAATACCCAAAGGGAGTTCTCTGAATTGACTTTTAACTTTGTGGCAATGGCAATTTCAGATAAATCTAAGAGTTGTTAATAGCTGCAATAATCTGCGCTAACCGCCTTCGTGCCTCTGCTAATGACCCCAGTATTTCGGTACTGTTATCTACCATAGTCTCAGTACGCGCTTCCAGGTATGCACTTTCCCAACCGCTCATATCCCGCAAAGGTAGCGGTGGCCAGGCTTGCGTTTTTCTCCAAGAAAAAGTTCGTACACATAGTTGCTTAAGTTCTGCCAAGTCAAACTGCCTACGCCACAACACCTGCAAATCCCCCAAATCATGGGCTCTGGAATATGTCAGGTCAGTAACCGCATGAAGTTTCTGCGCAACCTGAGCAATATTTTTCGGAGGAACGACCCCGCTCATAGAACACTTCCTTAGCCTTGAGTTCCTTTGCGGTAACAAAGTCTTTACGGTAGCATTCCTGCACTAAGGCCAGCCATTTTTTATTTGCTAGTTGTGAAAAAACCGCTGTCAGCGCATCATTAACCGAGGTAGATGGCAGATTGTAGTACTCAGTTATATCGTTTTCCACAATGTCAACGCGATCGGTAAGCTACATCCATACTTGCCCCGCCTCTGCACTAGGTGAGACAACGGGATATGGTGGAGGGTAATAACATTCCCGCTTATAAGGAGTAGCAATGACGCAGGTAAAAGCATACGCGATGGATTCGGCCACTTCGTCTTTCCACCCCGTAACCTTAGAGCGGCGCGAGCCAGGATCCACCGAAATCTACTTCGAGATCAAGTATGCCGGGGTATGCCACTCTGACATTCACACTGGGCGTGGAGAATGGGGAGACGTGATCTACCCCCTCACCCCCGGGCATGAAATCGCCGGTATCGTCACCAAAATCGGCTCCCAAGTAACCAAGTTTGCTGTTGGAGACCGGGTAGGGGTCGGCTGTTTCGTGGACTCGTGCGGCAAATGCGAGGCTTGCCAAGCGGGAACTGAACAATTCTGTAATGGTGAAGACGGAACTATCTGGACTTATAACTGTATAGGGCGCGACGGGATTCCCACAGCCGGTGGTTATTCCACCGGGATCACCGTGGAGCAAGACTATGTGTGCCGAATCCCGGACGCGATTCCTCTGGAAAAAGCCGCCCCAATTATGTGTGCCGGGGTGACTTTATATTCCCCGCTCAAACGGCTCGGGGCAGCCCCGGGCAAGAAAGTCGCAATTGTAGGCATGGGAGGACTGGGACATATGGGGGTACAGATTTCCGCCGCCCTCGGAGCCGAAACCCACGTCATTTCCCGCACTCGCGCCAAAGAAGAGGACGCGAAACGCTTTGGGGCAGTTGCACTGCACCCCACTTCCGAGGACGGGACTTGGGACAGTCTGCACTCCCAGTTCGACCTGGTGGTATCCACCCTGTCTGACGGGGTAGAAATCGATCAGCTGCTAGATTGTGTAAAACCCGAGGGGATCGTAGGGATTGTGGGTCTTCCCGAGAACCGTCAGTCCTTCGCCATGGGTAACTTGGTGGGCAAGCAAAAAATGCTTGCCGGCTCGAATATCGGCGGTATCGCCCTAACCCAGGAAGTGCTAGATTTTTGCGCCAAGAAAAATATCGGCCCCCAAGTGGAGATCATTTCTGGCGAGCAAATCAATGAAGCCTGGGATAACGTGGTGGCCGCGCGGGTGCGCTACCGCTACGTAATCAATACCGCTACCTTCTAGAGCGGCAGTCGCGTTGGTTTTCGATGCCGATGCCTCGATACTACTTGATGCTCGCGCGAAACTACCTGATGAAAACAGGTACGCTTAGCGATAAACTCTTCAGAATCTGAAGCCTAATCAGTACATACCACCAGGATAATAAACAGTACGCTCTAAGGAGCGCTCAGCTTTACCCAGAATTCTTACTCTCAGCTTTCACTCACCGTGATAGCAATAATGCCGTTACCCTTCCTACCCCGTGGAGAAAGGGTAACGGCATTATCAAGCTGGCTAGCAAGAAACCAAATAATATGCCCTCGTAACTTTGATGCTGCGTACGCTAATCTAATGCGACTGCGCATATACTCCGTTCATGCCAACCACACTGAGCCTAGGAAAACGGTGGACTAACGGAGGTTTAGCTCTTCAGCCGTAGCATAGGAAGTTTGCGTACCCCGCTTAGTTACTGCATCGCCCGCATAGATATTAGCCTTGCGAATCGACTCAGCAATGTCACCAGTCTGCGTCCAACAATGGCTAAAGCAACCAATGAAAGCATCACCTGCCCCGGTAGTGTCAACTGCCCTGTTAGAGGTTCCTTCAATTAACTGTTCTCCGGCTTCACTAATCCACAAGGCGCCCCGTGAACCCAAAGTGACAATCACATTCGGAATTCCCGAGTGAGTAAGCACTTGCCCTGCAGCACGTATATCTTCTTCGGATTCTACCGGCATCCCAGTTAGTAAAGATAGTTCACTCTCATTTGGCACGATGAACTCTACGTTTTTTACCTGCTCTAACGATAGTGAGGGATCGGCTGGAGCTGGGTTCAACAGAATCGGAATACCCAATTCATTGCCTAATCGTATAGTCGCATATACCGTTTCTAACGGAATTTCCAGCTGCATCACGATCAGTTTACATTCGGCAATTTGTGCCTTGGCACGTTCCACATCACCGGGAGTTAACAATGCGTTTGCTCCCTTGACGATTATGATTGAGTTACGGGATTGGGGATCCACAAAAATTGGGGCGACCCCCGAGGTAGCATCCGTACGCATAACAAATTTGGTGTCGATACCGTTCTCAGCAAAGTTTCTTATGGTGTTGTCTGCAAACATATCGTTGCCTACTCTGGTGACCATCAAAACTTCCGAGCCCATTCGAGATGCTGCTATGGCTTGGTTCGCACCCTTACCACCACAACCCATTCGAAAATCTGGAGCCTCTACGGTCTCGCCTTCATGGGGCATTCGATTGATATAGGAGATTAAATCGACCATATTCGAGCCAACTACTGCAATATCCATTTCTAGTTCTCCTTAATGCCGGTAGTTACTTGGAAAGTGCGAGCTTCCCCAGGGGCAAGTTCAATTAATGTTCCAGCTTTACGAGCCGCTTCGCGCCCTTCTGGACGTGATGTCCCGGGAAGCGCAAACGCAGCAACTTTTTGATCTTCGTTATGCAATATCCACCGCGTTATCACTGGGAAACTCTCGGTACTAAAACGGGTTTCAAATACCGTTCCGTCCTGACAGGTCATTTCTAAAATTGCTTCTTCGGTCAGTTTGTCTACTCCATCAGCGAAATACACAATCTCCGGATCGAACTCTTCAGCCCCTTCCAAGGAATTCGCGTCCCGATTACCGGCTTTTATATCTGCGTTCAACTTCAACCATTTTTCAGTTGGTTTAACATGCGCCGGCACAGATTCACGCAATTTGAACGCATCTGCAGGCAAGTTTTGGGTAATTTTTCCGCTTGGTACGAACGCGTAGTTCATATGGCACATATATTGCAGAGGCATAGAGGCGTACTTAGACATGTTTTGCACCCGTAGCTCAATATCGAACATGGATGAATTCTGTTGCAAAGTCACCGAGGGATTGGCTACATAGTGATCCCCAAAACCCTTCAAGTATTCGCGGCAAGAAACTACCCGAATGGCATTGTTTGAAATAATCAATTTTGCCGAGTCCATGGGAGCACATGCAAATTCACCATGCAACGGATGATTATCCCCCTCGCCGGGGCAACCAGCGGCAAGCAGCCCCGAATGGAAAGCAAAGCAGCCGTAGGTGTCCTCAATCAAGGTCGCCGGTTTAGGCTCTGAAAACATGTTTTCCATACGCAGGCTGTGACCGCAAAACTCTGCGTCCCAGATAATTTGCCCCATGAAGGGCAGAACCTCAACATATCCGAGCGAGTTGCGGATAGTTAGTGAATCAATTCCAGATGAGTAAGTTTTCGTGGTTACCGACCACTGCTCTGAATGCAGTATTTCCGTCTCTAACTGCGTAAACAGGGATCTTGGTAAATTCATTTCATATTGCATTAGATTTCACCCTTTGGAGAAGTTTTATAAGAGGAATAGAAGTACATCAATACGGCACCGAAACAAAAGAGATTAACGGCAAAAGAAATCTGCATCGAGCCAGTCAGGTCAGAGACCAGGCCCTGTACTGCAGGAATAACCGCCCCACCAATAATAGACATTACGATTATCGCTCCGCCGGTTTCGGTATAGCGTTTATCTTCGATCGAATCTAGCGTGCGCGAGTAGATAGTTGCCCAACACGGCCCGAACAAGAAAGAAACCAACACCGCAGCATAAACTGCTGTCATATTAGGAACCAAGATTACATACGCTAACGCACCCAATCCACAAAGAGAGTAGCCGACGAGAACTAAGTCTTGATTAAACCTGGTCATCAAAAGATTTGCTAGGAACTTTCCTAAAAAGAACCCAATAAACGCATAGATCATGAAGTTAGAGGCTGTTCGCTCATTGAGAGAGTGATCCAGATTTAGCGCGAGCCTAA
>QWCE01003614.1_pt1 | contig 16795 bp, 16 predicted proteins | sample 1972531 | NCBI WGS metagenome assembly QWCE01 (sample SAMN09866716, study PRJNA288562) | Human gut metagenome isolate term4_stool, whole genome shotgun sequencing... | reverse complement strand
CCCTTGTAATACACAAAGTATTCCTGCGGAAAAATGGCTTCAGCAGGCGAAAAATCCCTCGCTGTTGGTCATATTCCCGGTTTTCAGATAGACCCTAAATTTCCATGAAGGAAGCCCCGGCTTCGCTGATGCGAAGCCGGGGCAGTGGTTTTTACTTGGAATGCTTATCTGGCGCTGATGACCAGATCCTTGCGGATATATCTGGTGTCGCCGTCGGTCATGGGCATGGCCTCCACCGTGGCGTCATACCATTCCTGCGTGTCGGTGTTGCGCAGCTCGGTTTCGATCTGGTAGTCGCGGTAGGTGGTATCGCTCTTGCCAACGAAGTACATAACATGGTAGCCGTACTGGGACTCGATAATGCCGGTGTTGCCGGTCTGGCGGCTTTCGTCGAAGCACCAGTCGTTGAAGCTGGACACCATCTGGCCGGGGTAGACGTTCTCGTACAGGCCGCCGGTGGTGCCGTCGCCGTCGTCGGACTTCTCATTGGCCAGAGCAGCGAAGGAATCCTCGGTGGCGTCGCCGGACATCCACTCGTCCAGAATTTCCTCGGCCTTCTGCTTGGCAGCTTCCTTCTCCTCGTCGGAGTAGGTGGTGGTACCGGTGGTGGAATCGGTGGTGCCGCCCTCAAACTTGATCAGAATGTGGCGCACGTTCACCAGCGGGAAGGTGTTGTCGTTGGAACCGGTGAAGAACACGGCATAGTAGCCCTGCGTGGTCGTGGTTTCCTTGCCGTCGTCATCGGTAGAGGTGGAAGTATTGGCGATGACGGTCTTGTCGCCTTCCTTGCGGGCGCTGTCGATGACCCAGTCTCTGATGGTGGCGGAGACGGAGGAATACTGCTGGTCGGTGTAGGCGGTGCTGGAAGCCTCGGTGTCCCGGTTGACATCCAGAGCGGCGATGGCGGCGTCAAAGTCCTCGACGGTGGCGACATCCTCGCCGATCAGGGAATCAGCGGCTTCCTTGGCGGCCTTCACGGCCTCATCGCTGTCCGCGTCAACCTCATCCGTCTGGAACTTGCTGGCGGCGAGGTAGTAGGTGTTGTAGGTGAAGGAGGAATACTTCTCGTAGTTCTCGCTCTCAGCGGCGCGCAGGTCGGCGTCGGTATAGGTCAGGGAAGACGAATAGCTGTTGCGGTAGGCGCTGGCGAGGGCGTTGAGGGTAACGTACTGTCTGTAGCTTTCCTCCGTTGCGCCGTTGCCGTACTGGGCTTTCAGAAAGTCCTTGGTGCTGGAATAGCCGTACAGGTTGGCATAGAGCTTCATGTTGTTAATGGCGCTGTCGATATCGGCAAGGTCGTCTTCGGACAGGGTGAAGCCTGCGGCCTCAGCGGCGTCTGCCAAGGCGTAGGCGCTGCGGGCGCTGTCCTTGGCGGTATTCAGAAAATCGTCCGCCCAGGTCAGGCCGGTGTCATTGTTGATGACCTGCTCGTTCAGGGGCTTGGAGGTGTCCAGACCAAGCATGGCGGCGTAGCTGCCGTAGTTGGAGTTAAAGTTGTTGATGGCGCTCATATAGAAGTAGTTCAGCTCGGCATTGCTGATCTCGTGATCGCCCACGGTCAGTGCCACGGTGTTCCGCTCGTGGACACCGCTGTTAGTGATGCTTCTGGTGACGCCAATGGCGATCGCGAATACCACCATGACAGCCAGAACGACGACAAAAATGGTGGTGTAAAGCGTCAGTTTCTTTGCTTCCTTCTGCTCAGCGACCTGTTTTTCCGTCATTTTGGCGGTTTGCTGCTCATTGCGAAGCTTCTTCTTGCTGGATGCGCTCATGTAATCAAATCCTCTCATTTGTCCTTTTGGTCATAACGCGATTGGTTTTACGCACAGACCAGAGTATTATAATCTATTTTCCCGCCGGTTTCAAGGGGCAATCTGCTGAAGAAGACGGAATTAGAAAAAAATTTACAGAAAATCTGCACCGGCTGCCCTACAAGGGCGCGTATATGACCCGCAGGTGCGATAACCAAGGGTGAGAAAAACGTTGCTAAGCCGAAGGCGATCTGGTCAGAGTTTCCCCCAATAAAAAACACGGGGAGCCGAAGCTCCCCATGCACCCCGCTTTAGCCGTATCGCATCCAATTATGACCTGCACGAAAAGGCAGGTGGGATGCCGCTCCCGACCATTACTGCTCCCAGCGTCCACCATCCGTCGATGCGGGGGCGGGAGGTCTGCAAACAGGCCGGGAAGTCTAACGTCCCAATAAGAAAATGTGGGTCCAAAAGGACACGCTACGCACCAAGCAGGAGGAATACCGCGCTTATTCCGCGTCCTCCGAGTAAAGAGAATCCATAATCAGGTCGTACACGGCCTGCAATTCCGCCTCGTCCTCGATGGCGCAGAGGATCGGCTCTCCGTCTTCCTCAATGGATTTGAAAATGCTGACCTCCAGATCCAACGAATCGGAACCGTCGTCGGCGGGAATGACTGCCATATAGGTATTGCCGTTGTACTCCAGTGTGCTGAGTACCTCCAGCTCGTATTCGGTGCCTTCCTCATCCACGATGGTGATAAAATCAGAACCGTATTGGTCTGCCAAGGAAATCGCCCCCCGCTTTTGATGCCTATATTCTACCGCAGGGCGCGCGCAAAATCAAGAGGTCATTTTGTACAGAAACAGGGCGGCATTTTAGGACAGAAAATCTTCCAGAAACTGATTCAGTTCGTCCTCTGACCGGACGGGAATGCCTTTTTCCAGAGCCTCCCGGTCGGCGTCGGGGAGGGAGGACACCTGACAGGGGAAAATCTGCTTCGGTTCGGAAGCGCCTTTGTCGAACAGCGCCAGATACCCCCGGAAGCACCCCAATGTGAGGTACAGAAGCAAAATAAGGCTTGCCGATTTTTTCAGCATATCATGCATTCCTCCTTTTGCTGCTAGTATTTCCCACAATTAAAACTTTATTTATAAATTGGGGCTTTCGTTTTTTCATCCGGTATGGTATAATGATATGAGTAGTGTTATGCGAATATGACACTGGTTATAATGGATTTACCAGGCAGGCACGTCCTGCTTCTATTGGAGGTACCCTATGGCAAATGAAAAAAAGCCCAGGAGGCGCAAGAAGCTCCGGCAGGAGTGGAATCCCCACTGGTCGCTGAAACTGCTGTATATGATCTTCTCCGTGGCCGGTTCCGTGCTGAAAATTGCCGTCGGCGCGGCGGCGACGGTGCTTTTGATCGTGCTGATCTGCGGTACGGTCTTTGTCGGCACGCTGGGAGATTATTTGCAGGAGGATATTCTGACGGAGGCCGCCGACTGGTCTCTGGACGACTACGATCTGGAACAGACCTCCTTCATTTATTATGTGGACAACCACGGCGATATCCAGCTGCTGCAGCAGATTTATACCACCACCGACCGTCAGTGGGCGTCCATTGACGAGATTCCCGAAGACCTGATTCACGCCGCCGTGGCCATCGAGGATAAACGGTTCTACGAGCATCAGGGCGTGGACTGGATCACCACCATGAAAGCCTGCCTGAATATGTTCTTCGGCGGCGACGAGCAGTTTGGCGGCTCCACCATCACCCAGCAGTTCATCAAAAACCACACGGGTGAAAAGAGCGTCACCGTCCAGCGAAAGGTCATGGAGATTTTCCGGGCGCAGATTTTCGAGCGGGAATACGACAAAGACCTTATTATGGAGTATTACCTCAACGAGATTTATCTGGGGCGGGGCTGCTACGGCGTCAAGAGCGCCGCGGCGGAGTATTTCGGTAAGGAGCTGCGGAACCTGACCACCGCCGAGTGCGCCAGCCTCATCAGTATCACCAATAACCCGTCCCTGTTCAACCCCTATTCCGAGAGCGTGTATATGTACAAGGGCGAGGAGCGGGACGGTGCCGGACGGAACCGCTACCGTCAGCTGAACGTTCTGAGCGAAATGCTGGATCAGGACTATCTGACCCAGGAGGAATACGACGCGGCTGTGGCGCAGGAAATGGTGTTCAAAGAGGGCATCGCCGACGCCGACCGCTGGACGATCTGCGACAACTGCGGCTACGAGAACACCCGCAGCCACTTCACCGGCGAGGGGGATACCTGCTACTGCCCCCAGTGCGGCGAGCAGGTGGCCGTCAGCACCGACGCTTCCCAGCACATTTATTCGTGGTTCGTGGACGCTGTCATTGTGGACTTTGCCAGCTATCTGGCAGATCAGGACGGCAAGGTCTGGGATGACTTAAGCACCAACGACCAGAGCATCTACCTCAACCGCATCCAGAAGGGCGGCTACCATATTTATACCACCTTGGACATGGACGTGCAGAAGCAGGTGGATGCGGTTTATACCGACCTGAGCAACATTCCCACTACCCGCAGTGAGCAGCAGCTCCAGTCCGCCATCGTGGTCATCAACAACGAGACGGGCGACGTGGTTGCTTTGTCCGGCGGCGTGGGGGAGAAGACGACTTTCCTTGCCTACAACAAGGCTACGCAGGCGAAGCTCCAGACCGGTTCTTCCCAGAAGCCCATTTCCGTTTACGCCCCGGCCTTTGAGTCCGGTGAGGTCACCCCGGCGTCGGTGATGAAAGACCTGCCCATGACCTATATCGACGGCAACAACTGGCCGAAGAACGATAACCGGCAGTACCAGTACGCGAGGACTGTCTATCAGGGCATTGTTTCCTCCGTCAACACCGTTTCTGCCCGGACGCTGGACACCATCGGTGCGGATTACGGCTACAGCTTCGCCAAGTATAACTTTGGACAAGCCTCCCTGACAGATAATTACCCCCTGCCAAACGGGCAGAGCCTGTCCGACGTGGGTCTGGCGCCTTTGGCGCTGGGCGCACTGACGGTTGGTTCCACCGTGCGGGAAATGTCTGCCGCCTACGCGACCTTCGCCAACGATGGCGTTTACCGGGAGCCGAGACTGTTCACCAAGGTCTACGACAGCAATGGCCGGGTCGTGGTGGACAATGAGCAGGAGTCCCGGAAGATCCTCAGCCAGAAGACTGTGGATTATATGAACTACTGCCTGTTCAACGCGGCGAACAACGGCACCGGCGGCGCGGCCATCTTTGCGGGACAGAACATCGCGGGCAAGACCGGTACCACGTCTTCCAACCGCGACCGGTGGTTCTGCGGCTATACCACCCACTACACCGCAGCCGTATGGTGCGGCTACGACATCCCCGAACAGATCTACCTCACCGGCAGCAGCGCCAACCCGGCGGCACGGCTGTGGAAGGCGGTCATGCAGCCCATCCACGACGGCCTGCCCAGAGAGGGACTGTATAACGGCAACGCCTTCCACAGTGTGGGCGTGTGTCTGGATTCCGGCAAGAAAGCCACTGCGGCGTGCAGCGCCGATGTGCGTGGACTGGAGCGCGTGGTCTACGTGAACGTCTACGACGGCGACGAGCCGGAGGGAACCTGCGACAAGCACGTTCAGGTGGACTATTGCGTCACCGGCGGCGGTGTGGCGACGGACTACTGCTATATGTTCAGCGACGCCCAGATCGAGTCCCGGTCTCTTGTGAAGCTGACGCAGGCCGAGGTGGACGAGATCAAGGCGGCGGACGGCTTCGGGCTGAACGACATCTACACCGCCAACTACTATGTATATCTCATTGATTCCGACGGTAACCCAGCTTCGTGGCACGGGTTTTACAACAACCTGAATAACGGCGTGGACGCGCCTTATATCATGTGCCCGCTGCACAACCAGAGCTCCTGGGAGGAGTATCAGCCCGGCGGTACGGAGGAAGACACCACCGGCGGCTGGGATAACAGCTCGGACAACAGCTCGGACGGCGGCTGGCATGGCGGCTGGGACGGCTTCGTCGGCTGAGATAAGGAGAAAGAGGGAGGAGACCCAATGCTCTGGATTTCCGATGAATGGAAGGAATATGAGGTGCTGGACACCAGCGGCGGCGAGCGGCTGGAACGGTGGGGCAAGTTCATTCTGGTGCGCCCTGACCCACAGGTGATCTGGGATACACCACGGACGGTACCCCAATGGAAGCGCTATGATGCCCGCTACGTCCGCTCCAATACCGGCGGCGGACACTGGACGGACAACAAGCTCCCGGAACGGTGGCAGATTCACTATAAGGACTACCTGACCTTTAACGTCAAGCCCATGAACTTCAAGCACACGGGCGTTTTCCCGGAGCAGGCGGCAAACTGGGATTTCATCCGGGAGAAGGTGGTGGCGGCTTCCGCCCGCCGTCCTGTCCGGGTATTGAACCTGTTTGCCTATTCCGGCGGCGCGACACTGGCGGCGGCCGCCGGGGGAGCAGAGGTGTACCATGTGGACGCCTCCAAGGGCATGGTGGCATGGGCGAAGGAAAACGCCGTGGCTTCCGGCCTTGCCGACCGCCCCATCCACTGGATCGTGGACGACTGCGGCAAGTTCATCCAGCGGGAGATCCGCCGGGGACGGCGCTATGACGGCATTATCATGGACCCGCCCAGCTATGGCCGTGGGCCAAGCGGTGAGATCTGGAAGATGGAGACCAGCTTTTACCCCTTCTTACAGGAGACGGTGAAGCTGCTGTCCGACGACCCGCTGTTCGTCATCATCAATTCGTACACCACCGGGCTTGCGCCCTCTGCCGTGGCTTACGCTTCCGACGTGGTGTTCGGGGCGGCACATGGCGGCAAAACGGCTGCCGGTGAGCTGGGACTGCCGGTGAAGCAGTCCGGACTGGTTCTTCCCTGCGGTGCCACCGGACGGTGGACGCCGTAACAAATAGGAGGATGCCTGATTTGAGCGACATAATTTCTGTAGAGCATCTGGCATACACGTACCCGGGCGTGGAGGACACGCCCGGTGTTCCCGTGTTTGCGGATTTGAATCTGACCATTGAAGAGGGCAGCTTTGTGGCCGTTCTCGGCACCAACGGCTGCGGAAAATCCACCCTTGCCAAGCATTTCAACGCCATTCTGCTTCCCTCCGGGGGAAAGGTCTACGTCTGCGGCATCGATACCGCCAACGAAGACCGGCTGATCACCATCCGCCGGAACGTGGGCATGGTATTCCAGAACCCGGACAACCAGATCGTGGCGAATGTGGTGGAGGAGGACGTTGCTTTCGGCCCTGAGAATCTGGGCATTGCCAGCCCGGAAATTCGCCGCAGAGTGGACAGCGCCCTGAAACAGGTGGACATGTACGAGTACCGCACCCACGCGCCCCATTTGCTGTCCGGCGGACAGAAGCAGCGCATTGCCATTGCGGGCGTGATCGCCATGGAGCCGAAGTGCATCGTTCTGGACGAACCCACCGCCATGCTTGACCCAAGAGGACGCCGAGAGGTGATCGACACCATCGGACGGCTGAACCGGGAGAAGGGCATCACGGTGGTTCTGATCACCCACCACATGGACGAAGCGGCCAAAGCGCAGCGCGTCGTGGTGCTGGACAAGGGCAAGGTCGCGGCGGACGGCACGCCGAAGGAGGTCTTCTCCCAGGTGGAGCTGCTGCACGACATCGGACTTGCCGCACCGGAGACGGTGGAGCTGTGCTGGGAGCTGAATCAGGAGGGCTTTGACCTTCCGCTGGATAAATTAGACCCGAAAGAATGCGCGCAGGCACTTTACGATATGGTGATGGCCTGACCCGCTGGGAGGTATTTTCTTGAAACCCATTCTGGAAGTGAAGAATCTCACTTATATTTACAGCGCCGGGACGCCCTTTGAGCATAAGGCGCTGGATGACATATCTTTTTCCGTGGAGCGGGGAGAGTTTATTGGCATCATCGGCCACACCGGCTCCGGAAAATCCACCCTGATGCAGCAGCTGAACGGGCTGCTGAAGCCCACCTCCGGCACGGTGCTGCTGGACGGGCAGGACATCTGGTCGGACAAGAAGCTGACCCGGCAGGCGCGGTTCCGGGTAGGGCTGGTGTTCCAGTACCCGGAGTATCAGCTGTTTGAGGAAACCGTGTACAAGGACATTGCCTTCGGCCCCAAGAACATGGGGCTGTCAGCGGAGGAAGTCGATCGCCGCGTCCGGGAAGCCGCCGGGTTCGTGGGGCTTACGGAGCAGCAGCTGGAGGTTTCACCCTTTGACCTTTCCGGCGGCCAGAAGCGCCGGGTCGCCATTGCGGGCGTCATTGCCATGGAGCCGGAAGTTCTCATTCTGGACGAACCCACCGCTGGCCTTGACCCCGTGGGACGCTCGGAAATTCTGGGCAATATTCAGTCCTACCGCAAGGCGAAGAACGCCACGATCATGATGGTTTCCCACTCCATGGATGACGTGGCGCGGCTGACGGATCGCCTGCTGGTGATGAACGGCTCCAAGCTTGCCATGGACGCGCCCCCCGCGCAGGTTTTTACCCACGCTGAGGAACTGACCCAAATGGGACTGAACATACCCCAGGTGACCCAGGTCTTCCTGGAGCTGAAAAAGCTGGGGCTGGACGTGAAAAACGTCTACACCATCGAGCAGGCCGCGGCGGAGATCAGGCGGCTCAAGGGGGGAAACTGCCATGCTTAAAGACATTACCCTCGGCCAGTATTTCCCTGGCAATTCCGTCATTCACCGCCTTGACCCAAGAACGAAGCTCATTGTTCTGGTCGTATACATGGTGACGCTTTTCGTTGCCTCCGGGTGGGTATCCTACGGCGTGCTGCTCCTGTTCCTGCTGACAGTAATCAAAATTTCCGCCATTCCGGGAAAATCCATCGTCCGGGGCATGAAGCCGCTGGTGATGATCCTTGTTTTCACCGGCGTGCTGAATCTGTTTTTTAACAAGGACGGCAGGGTGCTGGTGGATTTCTGGGGCATTACCATCACCACCGGCGGCGCGGAGCGGGCGGCCTTTATGCTGGTGCGTATTCTGATGCTGGTCACTGCGACCTTCCTGCTGACCTACACCACCTCGCCCATCTCCCTGACGGACGGGCTGGAAAGCCTGATGAATCCGCTGAAGGTCATCAAGGTGCCTGTCCATGAGCTGTCCATGATGATGTGCATTGCCCTGCGGTTCATCCCCACGCTGATCGAGGAAACGGATAAGATCATGTCCGCCCAGAAAGCCCGTGGTGCGGACTTTGAAAGCGGCAAGCTGATGGAGCGGGCAAAGGCGCTGATCCCCATTCTGGTGCCGCTGTTTATCAGTGCGTTCCGCCGCGCGGACGAGCTGGCCACCGCCATGGAGTGCCGCTGCTATCAGGGCGGCGAGGGGAGAACCAAGATGAAGCAGCTGCATTATCAGCGTAACGACTTTGCCGCGTTCGGCGCGGCGGCGCTGCTGACAGCGGCGGTCATTATTCTGAAAAAGTTTGGTATGTGAGGGAAATATGCGCAATATCGCCCTGTTTTTGACTTATCTCGGCACCCATTACCACGGCTGGCAGGTGCAGAAAAATCTGCCCACCGTAGCGGAGACTATGGAGAAGGCCGCCGCCATGGTGGTTGGGCATCCGGTGCATATGACGGGCTGCGGCCGGACGGACGCGGGTGTTCATGCGCGGGTGTACGTGGCGAATTTCCGCACGTCCTCCACCATCCCGGTGGAGCGGCTGCCCTATGCGCTGAATACCCACCTTCCCTGCGACATCGTGGTGACAAAAGCTTTTGAGGTTCACGAGAATTTCAACGCCATCGGCTCCTGCGCCCGGAAGGAATATACCTATCAGATTTACAATTCCCGTCTAAAAGACCCGTTTTATGTCAACCGCGCATGGTTTTACCCCCGGCACTTAGACGAGAACGTGATGCAGGCGGCGGCAAACCAGTTCGTGGGTACCCACGATTTTGCCGCCGTAAGAAGCGTCGGCACGGATGTCAAATCCACCGTCCGCACTGTATACTATTACAATGTGGAGCGTCACGGGGAGCTTGTCACCCTCAGGGTCTGCGCCAACGGTTTCCTTTACAACATGGCGCGGGCCATGGCGGGGACGGTAGTCTACGCCGCCGAGGGAAAGATACGCCCGGAGGAGATCGGCGAAATTCTGGCCTCCGGCAACCGCACCGCCGCCGGCCCGACGGTCCCGGCGGGAGGGCTGTACATGACCCGTCTGTGGTATGACGATGGAATCGAGAAATTTGAGGTCGGAAGCGACGGAAACGTCTGATACGGGGCGTTATCGTTCATAATTTGTTTTACCTTTTTCAGACGCAATATGCTATACTGCACCGAAAAGGAGTGAGCGTTATGCAGCCAAAAATGTGCAGCAAATGTAAGAAAAATATCGCCGTTGTGTTTATTACCAAAGTTGAAAACGGCGTTACCATGAATGAAGGCTACTGCCTGAAATGTGCCCGGAGTCTGGGAATTCCCCAGATCGATCAGGCCGTGAAGCAGATGGGCATTTCCGACGAAGACCTGGATATGCTCAGCGACGAAATGAGCAGCATGTTCGGCCAGAAGGACGACAGCGACAGCTCTGACGACGATGAGATCGACAGCCAGACCGCCACGTTTCCGCTGCTGAACCAGCTTTTCGGCAATACCCCCGCGCCCCAGCCCCGTCCTTCCAGAAAGGAAGAAGGAGAGCCGAAGGAAAAGAAAAAGTCCAAGCGGCATAAATTTCTGGACAGCTATTGCATGGACTTGACCGGCCGGGCACGGGAGGGCAAGCTGGATAAGGTCATCGGCCGGGATGTGGAGACGGAACGGGTCATCCAGATCCTCAACCGCCGCCAGAAGAACAACCCCTGTCTCATCGGCGAACCCGGCGTGGGCAAAACCGCCATTGCCGAGGGACTTGCCCAGCGGATCGCGGCAGGGGATGTCCCCTATAAGCTGCGGGACAAGGAGGTTTTCCTGCTTGACCTCACCGCGCTTGTGGCAGGTACCCAGTTCCGCGGGCAGTTTGAAAGCCGCATGAAGAGCCTGATCGGCGAGATCAAGGAGTGCGGCAACATCATTCTGGTCATTGACGAAGTCCACAATCTAGTGGGCGCGGGAGACGCGGAGGGCAGCATGAACGCCGCCAACATCCTGAAACCTGCTCTGTCCCGGGGGGAAATTCAGGTCATCGGCGCAACGACCTTCGCCGAGTACCGTAAGTATATTGAAAAGGACGCCGCTCTGGAGCGCCGTTTCCAGCCCGTCACCGTGGCGGAACCCACCATCGCCGAAGCAAGCCTTATCATGCAGGGCATTGCCAAATCCTACGCCGAATTCCACGGGGTGGAGATTTCCCCGGAAATCGCCCGCCAGTGCGTCGTCCTCTCCGAGCGCTACATCACCGACCGGTTTTTGCCTGACAAGGCAATCGACCTGCTGGACGAAGCCTGTTCCGACGTGAATTTGCAGTGCAAGGAAATCTCCCAGCTTGCCGAGCTGAAAAAGGAGCGGGACGACTACGAGCTGGAGCTGCGGATGCTCAATGAAAATACGGAGAATCAGGACTATGAGCGCCTGGCGCTGATCCGCAGCAAGCTGATGCAGCTGGCGGCGAAGATCGAGGAGCTGGAAAAGCACCCCAAGCCCGCCGTGACCATGGAGAATCTGGCGCGGATCATTGAGCTGTGGACGAAAATTCCCGCGTCCAAGATCAAGGCGCAGGAGTACGAGCAGATCAAGGGGCTGAGCGACCGCCTGAAAACCCACATCGTCGGTCAGGACGAGGCGGTAGACGCTGTGTCCCGCGCCATCCGCCGCAACCGGGTGGGCATTTCCCCCAAGAAGCGGCCCGTGTCCTTTATCTTTGTCGGCCCAACCGGCGTGGGTAAGACGGAGCTGGTCAAGCAGCTGGCAAGCGATCTGTTTGACAATGTGGACAGCCTGATTCGCCTGGACATGTCGGAATATATGGAGAAGCACACCGTCTCCAAGCTCATCGGTTCGCCTCCCGGCTATGTGGGCTATGACGAGGCCGGACAGCTGACGGAGAAGATCCGCCGCCGCCCCTACAGCATTGTGCTGTTCGATGAAATCGAAAAAGCGCACCCGGATGTGCTGAACATTCTGCTGCAGGTGCTGGATGACGGACGCATTACGGACGCCCAGGGCAGGGTGGTGAACTTTGAGAACACCATCATCGTCATGACCTCCAACGCCGGTTCCGAAGGCAGTGTCGGCGGCATGGGCTTTGGCCGCAGCGACGGCGACAAGGTGAAGGAAAAGACCATGAAGGAATTGCAGGGCTTCCTGCGGCCGGAATTTCTCAACCGTGTGGACGAGATCATCACCTTCAACCATCTGACGGAGGAAAACTTCCTCGGTATCGCGGACATCATGCTCAAGGAGCTGCAAGAGAGCCTTTCTACCCGCGGCCTGACCCTTTCCTGGGACGACGATCTGCGCCAGCTGCTGGTGAAGAAAGCCTATTCCGTGACCTACGGCGCGAGAAATCTCCGCCGCACCATCCAGAAGGAACTGGAAGACCCGATTTCCGAAGCAATCATTGATAGCTTCCAGCATCCCATTTCCGCCATCCGCATCCGGGTGGAGGGAGAGACCGTCAAGCTGGACATTACCTGACATATGGGAGGGGAAAAATCCCCTCCCATTTTTTCACGAATGCTGTAAGATTTTCCCCATTCCCGCGTCTAATGGGTGTAGGAGGTGAGGCCGTGACGGAGTTTGAACGAATATACCGGGCGTATTTTCAGGATGTGGAGCTGTACCTGCAGGCAATCAGTCATAACGAAAGTCTTGCGGAGGAGCTGACGGAACAGGTATTCTTTCAGGCGTTGAATGCTCTGCCGAAATTTCGGGGCGACTGCGACGTCCGCACCTGGTTATGCTCCATGGCGAGAAACGCCTACCTCAGCCATCTGCGCAAGGAGCGCCCGTCCCAGCCTATCGACGAGCTGGAAATCAGCGACCCGAAGCAGGCGATGGAGGAACAGATCATGGACGCTCAGCAGGCCATGGCCGTTCACCGGGTGCTTCACGACTTGCCGGAACCCTATAAGGAGGTTTTCTCCCTGCGGGTCTTCGGGCAGCTTTCCTTTGGTGACATCGGAAGCCTGTTCGGACGCACGGCAAACTGGGCCTGTGTGACCTACCACCGGGCAAGGCAGAAAATACAGGATGAAATGGGGGAATATGTATGAAACTATCCTGTAATGTGATCCGGGATCTGCTCCCGCTGTATGCGGAAAATCTGACCAGCGAAGAGAGCAACGCCCTCGTGGACGAGCATCTGTGCGGGTGCGACGAATGCGCGAAGCAGCTGGGGATACTGAAAAAAGCCCAGGCGATTCCGGTGGAAACAGACGCGCCGGGACTGAAAAAGATCAGAAAGGCAATTGTGCGCCGCCGGGTTTTAGCGGTGACCATGGCGGTGATGCTGGTGATCACGCTCGTGCTGGGCGCGGCGTTCCTCTGGGAAGCACCGATCTGGCTGGACGCAGATCAGGCGGTGAAGGAAGTCATGAAAATGGAGGACGGCAGTATCCGCATCTACTATACGGACATTATTCAGGGAATCAGCAGTGATGACGACATGGCCGGAAACAGGGGCACTCTTTGCTTCAGCACATGGGGCAGGGTACACTTCGGGGAGCAAATGCCCCATGACCCTTATGTTACGCCGGATGACGCGGGGGGAACCACAGCCTACAGCTGCTACGGTGACCCCAGTCTGCCGGAAGAATTGCAGGAACTGGATGCCGCGCGGAACAATTATTGGTATATCAGCCCCAAGAATGGCAGGGCGGAGGTGCTTCTGCTGAAAGGGGAGGGGGACGTGGAAGCCCCTGAGGAGCCGCTTCTGACGGTCAGCCACAACGGGGCAATCTCCTGCGTCGTTCTCGCGGTCATGGCAATTATTTTGGCGATTCTGGCGTGCCGTTTCAGAAAGCACCGGGGCGCCCCATGGCTGACCCATGGCGCCGCCCTTGCCGGGTGCGGGTGTGTGTCGCTTCTTGTCGTTTCCGGCGGGCAGTTTGTGGAGTTTTACGGCGACTACACGGCGCATGTGAGTAACGCCTGCATTTTGCTGATACCGATGTTCCTTACGGCGGTGTGCGCCATCCGTCTGCAAAAGCTGAAAGCGCAGGATAAGGGTTTATGAGGAAACATCCCGGAAGGACAGCCTTCCGGGATGTTCTGCGTTAACTTGTCAAAGAACCTCGTTCATTTTGTCCTCGACCTTCCAGGCAAGGTCTTCGGCTTTGTTGGCGGCTTTTGCCGCAACGCGCCGCACGGGATTCTGCCTGGGCATCATCAGAACCGCTACCGCACCCGCAGCAGCGCCAAGACCGGCGGAAAGCATCCATCCTTTTGCGTTCATAAATTCTCCCTCCCTTCACAGGTAGTATACCCCAAAGGAAAAAAATCAGGACTGGAAGGTTTTTATCTTTGCAGATGGAAAAAGTTGTGATACAATAAACAAAAAACATGCCGGAGGCGGGAGTATGTCTATTGATATATTACAAGAAAAGATTCGCAAGTTGAAGAATCCTTCCATGGTGGAGCTGATGCTGCCCCTGGCTGCTCTGCCGCCCCGGTATGCTTACGACGCTAAAGGGTACGGTGAATTCTGCCGGGACTTGCTCGGCGGGTTGAAAGGGATCATCCCGGCAGTTCGGCTGAGCTTCGGCGTGTTTGCCCTTCTGGGCAGCGATGGCTTGCAGGAGCTGGCGCAGACGCTGAACACCGCCCGGAACATGGGCTATTACACTGTGCTGGATGCGCCGGAACTGCTCAGCCCGACCGCCGCCCGGATAACGGCGGAAGCGTTTTTCGGCGGGGAAACCGACTATCCCTGTGACGGGTTGGTTGTTTCCGGATACTTGGGCAGCGATATCATCAAGCCCTTCCTGCCCGGCTGCCGGGAGGGGAAGAAGGACTTGTTCGTGGCAGCGCGCACCGGAAATAAATCCGCTCCGGAATTGCAGGACTTGCTCTGCGGCTCCCGGCTGGTGCATACGGTGGCTGTGGACTTGATAAACCGGTTCGTGCCGGAGGCGGTGGGAAAGCTGGGCTATTCCCGAATCGGCGCGCTGACGGCGGCCAGCTCCGCCGAAAGCCTCCGCAGTCTTCGCGGCAAGTATCCCCGGGTGTTTTTTCTGGTGGACGGCTACGATTCCCCCAGCGCCAATGCCAAAAACTGCTCTTACGCCTTTGACAGGCTGGGGCACGGCGCGGTGGTGTGCGCGGGGGAGACGATCACCTGCGCATGGAAGCAGGCACAGTCCGACGGCGGAGATCTTCTGGAGCAGGCCGTGGCTGCCGCCGAAAGAATGAAGAAAAATCTGACGAGATATGTAACGATTCTTTAAGGAGGAAACGTGATGCGTCGAACTGACCGGGAAGTGACCGACCCCGCCGAGATCGCGGAGATGATGACCCGCTGCGAGGTGCTTCATCTGGCACTGAACACGGACACAGTACCCTACATTCTCCCCGTGAACTTCGGAATGGAGCCGGACGGAATGACCCTGTACATCCACGGTGCGCGGGAGGGGACGAAGTATGCTCTGATAGAAAAGGACAACCGCGCCGGCTTTGAGCTGGACTGTACCCACGGTCTGGTTCTGGAAAATGGGATGTGCTCCATCAACTACGAAAGCGTCATCGGCTGGGGCCATCTGGAGGACGTGGCCGAGCCGGAGGAAAAGCGCAGGGCACTGGATTTGATCATGAAGCAGTACCGGGGCGAGGATTTCCCATACAGCACTGCCGTGATTCCCAAAACCCGTGTACTTCGTCTGCGGGTGCAGGCGCGGACGGCGAAACGGAGACACATTGGGTAATATGTACCGGGGCGAACTGCCCCGGGGTGTTATCGGACACCAGCTGTACCCTGACGGGCGGCGGTGTTTTCCGTGATATCGTCCATCCCGTCCAGAGGGCCGTTGCCGTTGTCGATGGTGGCGTTGGTAGAAGGCTCAACGCTGGGCATCGTGGTGGGCGCGGTGGTAGCCCGGGTCGTCTCAGTGGTCGCGGCAGTAGGCGTCGTGGTGGGAACGGTAGTGTTTCTGCTGGGGTCCTGGTTGGTGCAGCCGCAGCCGGTAAACAGCGCCGCGGTAAGGACGAGAACCAGTACGAGAATGGCATATTTTTTCATGTTTTTACCTCCAAATGAATCTTGCTTCAAACGTATTATTTCCCGTATGCCGGGGTTTACGCTGGTAATAATACCCAGTTTTCTGCAACTTTATAAGAGCAAACACTTTTTCTTCCGTTTCCTGCGAAGTGGACGTTTTCTTTATTTTCTTTTGCAAGTTAGCATATGATAACTCGCAAAATCGGATTTTCTGAAATTTTTTGTTGCTTTTTCTTGCATAGACATGTATAATGAATGGGAATAAAAAAACGAAGGAGAGTTCTGTGCAATGAAGAAGCTCGCTGCTAAGAAAAATGTGGAGTGCATGGCATGTCTGCAATGCGTCGCTGCCTGTTCCGAGGCGTTCTATAAGGAATTTGACGAGGAGAAGAGCTGTGTCCGCATCGTGGCCAAGGGTGCCGGCGCCAAGCCCAATACCTGCATTCAGTGCGGCAAGTGTATGCGTACCTGTGAGCACGAAGCCATCACCCAGAACCCCAAGACCGGCGTGTACATGATCAACAAGAAGAAGTGCGTCAGCTGCGGCAAGTGCGCCGAAGCCTGCCCCATGCACGTGATCGTGTTCGAGGAAGGCAGCCCCGCCTCCAAGTGCATTGCCTGCGGCATCTGCGTCAAAGCATGCCCTATGGAACTGCTGGAAATCGTTGAGAAATAAGTTGCATGACTGGATGGGCAGCCTTTGGCTGCCCATCTTTCCATTTTTAAGAAAAGGCTAAAAATGAAAAATAGGCTTGTAATCCCGGCGGCATCATGATATAATGTTCCCTAGTACTCTGTAAATCCTAAATCTTTATAATGGGGTATAGATGCTTCAGCTTATTTCTTGCATCATCGGTGGTGAAATGCCAGTCTACGCCTTTCTGA
>QWCE01010223.1_pt1 | contig 16821 bp, 12 predicted proteins | sample 1972531 | NCBI WGS metagenome assembly QWCE01 (sample SAMN09866716, study PRJNA288562) | Human gut metagenome isolate term4_stool, whole genome shotgun sequencing... | reverse complement strand
CTTCTGCCATCCGCCCGTGGCAAACTGGTAAAAATCATCGGCTGGGCGGACAGACTTGTCAAAATTAGCCTCGACAAGTCCCGATTTTGATTGTGCCATTCCCATCGAGGGAGCCACCATCAACATCATGATTGGAAATAAATGTTTCATAAGTTTTAAAGTATTATAGTTTACGAGTTTACAAGTTTACGAGTTTACAAGCTAACAAGTTGATAGTTCAATGTTCAATGTTCAAACCTCAAAGTTCAAAGTTCAAAGTTCAAAGTTCAATGTTCAAAGTTCTTCCATTTTCTCATTAAGCTCCATCCACCGTTCGTTTTCCGCATCCAATGCTCGTTGAATAGACGTGTATTCAGTGACCAACTCCATGTTAGACGCATTTTCTGGTTGTGAAAGAATGGTGTTTAGCTCGGCTATTCGCTTTTCCATAGCAGCGATTTTAGCTTCACTCTCCTCGATACTCCTTTTTAGTTTGCGTACTTTCTTTTGCTGCTCCTTCCGCTGGAGATACTCTTCAGCCCCACTCTTTTCTGCTTTTGAAGCTGTTTGCAATGGTTGTGATGCACCCGACTGTGTGTTTGTGTGCAAAAGAGAGTCGATGCTATGGTTGTCAGCGGCATCACCCAACGACTGCGCATGACTGCGGATGAAGTCGTAGATGCCACCCAGATGTTCTTTCACCTGTCCGCCACCGAACTCATAAACCTTGCTCACCAGGCCGTTGAGGAAGTCGCGGTCGTGGCTCACCAATATCACCGTGCCATCGAAAGCCTGTATGGCCTCTTTCAAAACATCCTTTGATGGCATGTCTAAATGGTTGGTAGGCTCGTCAAGAATGAGCAAGTTGACGGGTTGCAAGAGTAAGCGTATCATCGCCAACCTGCTGCGTTCGCCACCCGATAACACCTTAACCTTCTTCTCAGACGTTTCACCACCGAACATAAACGCACCCAACAGGTCGTTGATTTTCAACCGCATGTCACCCGTTGCCACACGGTCAATCGTTTCGTAAATCGTTAGTTCCTCATCCAGCAACTGCGCTTGGTTCTGTGCGAAATAGCCTATCTGCACGTTGTGACCCACCTTGAGGGTGCCTGTATACGGAATTTCGCCCATGATACATTTGACCAAGGTAGATTTACCTTCGCCGTTTTTACCGACAAAGGCAACCTTCTCCCCACGTTTAAGGGTGAAAGTAACGTCTTTGAACACCGTATGAGAGCCATAATCTTTGCGAAGTTCATCACAAATAATAGGATAATCGCCACTTCGAAGGCATGGAGGAAACTTCAAGTGCATGCGTTTGTTATCCACCTCATCGACCTCAATGGGTTCTATCTTTTCCAGTTGACGGATGCGCTGTTGCACCTGAATGGCCTTGGTTGCTTGATAACGGAAACGTTCGATGAAGGCTTTTGTGTCGGCTATTTCTTTTTGTTGGTTTTCATAGGCGCGCAGTTGCTGCTCTCTTCGCTCAGCCCGCAACACGACGTATTGATCGTATTTTTCTTTATAGTCTTCGATGTGGCCACAAGTAATCTCTATCGTTCGGTTGGTTACATTATTGATAAAAGCACGGTCGTGACTGACCAGCACCACTGCTTTGGCTGATTGAGCGAGAAATTGTTCCAGCCATTGTATCGATTCAATGTCGAGATGGTTGGTTGGTTCGTCCAGCAACAGCACGTCAGGGCGACGTAACAAAATCTTCGCCAGTTCGATTCGCATGCGCCAACCACCAGAGAACTCGGACGTGGGACGGTCAAAATCATCCTGAGTGAAGCCCAGTCCGGTGAGCGTTCGCTCCATTTCGGCCTCATAGTTCTCGCCGCCCATCATCAAATAACGATCGTGTTCCTGCGTAAACTTCTCAACCAGTTCCATGTACGACGCACTCTCATAATCGGTGCGATTACTCAATTCGTTCTGCATGTGCTCAAGGTGCTCCTTCATGCGCATGCTGTCAGAAAAAGCCTTGCGTGTTTCTTCCTTGACAGTTGTGTCATCGGCTATCTTCATCACCTGCGGAAGATAACCAATGGTGGTGTCATTAGGAACCGAAACGACACCCGAGGTAGGTTTCTGTTGACCGTTGAGTATCTTAAGTAAGGTGGATTTTCCTGCCCCGTTCTTGCCCACCAATGCAATTCTATCACGCTCATTGATGACAAAACTCACGTCGCGGAACAAGGGTTTCACACCAAATTCTACCTTCAAACCTTCTACTGATACCATGAAAATCTCGTTAAATTTAGTCGCAAAGTTATATCATCCTCCTTCAACGCTGTGCTTCTTAACAGCACAATCACGCTTGCTTTGCTTTGTTCTGTTTGCGCTTACGAAACTCGTTGAAGCATACTAAGATAATCAATACCACCAACAAAGCAAAGGAAATATACGCGATGGTCTCCGTACGATTGACTGATTTAGGGAAGAAACTCAACACCACCGTATGCTTACCGGGTTTCACCTGGATGGCACGAAGTATGTAATTAACCCGACCAACCGGCACTTCCTCGCCATCAACCGTGGCCGTCCATTCCGGATAATAAATCTCAGAGAACACCACTACGCCCCCTTTGCTCGACTCTACCTGATAGGTCAGTTGGTTGGGTTCATACTTCTGTAGCGTTACTACCGATGAATGGTCTTGCGCAACGGCCTCACCAAGTTGTTGTTTGAACTTCTTATCAGCCACAGCCTCAGTACGAAGATTCATCTTTCCGATGCGTTCTATTTCCTGATTGGCATTATCCACATACGTCAATTTATCAACAAACCACGCATTGCCAAAGGCGTATGGGTTTTTGAGCGGAACGGTTTGTCCACCCTGCAATGGCATGATGAAGAACTTAGTGTTCAGCATATTCAGCACAGGCGAAATGCTATCGCCATTCAATTGCGTCATGTCGCCCTGTGCATCCATAATCCCTTTCATCAGGTTTTGCATTTCAGGAGCGATATAAGCCTCTATCATTTCCTGATAACGGCGCAACTTGGCAGGATGATAGCCACCAATGCTCTTGTGGAAATAACTAGTTTCATTCTCGTTAAACGTACTCGTTGAGAGATTCAACACACGATAGTCGAGTTCTTTGGTCTGTAGGATTTGCTTGTCGGTGGGTGTCATTTCGATGGGATTTTCACGCACACTCTTCTCAACAAACATGCTATCGTACAAATAACGCTTGTTGACAGCCCACATATCTACCAAGCACAACAGGGTAAGACCACCGATGAGCCATGCTGTACGTATTTTCCTTGCCTTGTAAAGCAGTAAAAATAAGGTACCAATGAGGATGATCACAAACGAACGCCAGCAGTCAGTTGTGAAGATAGCTTGCCGCATGGCACGAAGATTTGTCAGCAGCGCACCTTGATACTCTGAAGGGATATTCTTCATAGCTTCCATCTCTGCAGTGGAAATATAGTCGGAGAAGAACACTGTTGGCATCAGTGCAAACAACAAGCAGAACCCAGCCGTGAGGCCAAAGCTGACATATACATATTTTAATCGCTATCGACGCCACGGTTCGGAATTTGGCGTACATGGGCACGTAATCGATGAAGAAATTGGTAAGCGGCATGAAGTTTTTACCCCACGACAGCATGACAGACAGGATGGTAGCTGCCAACAAAGCCCACTTCATAGGCCCTTTCACGATGAACAATCCCAAGATGAAGAGCATCATGACAAATGCGCCAACATAAACAGGACCGCTGGTTCCGGGTTGTTCACCCCAATATTGGCCTATCTGTTGATAGATTTCCATGAACTGTGGATCAGCCTTTTTCATGGCGGTTTCGTTCATTGAGAGCGGAACAGACGCACCACCTTTAACATTAGGTATAAGCAGCGTCCATGTTTCACCAATGCCATAACTCCACTGGGTGATGTAGTCGCGCTCCAGTCCACTATTGGTTTGGTTGGCCGAGTTGGGCTTCACCAGTTCGCTTTTGCCACGCATCGACTCTTGACTGTATTCCCAAGTATGATACAGATTGCTCAGGTTGATGCAGATACCGATGGCAGCGGCGGCGATACACACGGCTGTTGCCTTACCAAACCTCGCCAATTGCTTGTCTTTCACAGCCTGAACAAGGAAGGCGATAACCATGAAGAAGATAATAAACAGATAATAATAGGTCATCTGCACATGATTGGCCTTTACTTCAAAAGCGGTAAACAAGGCCGTCAGGATGAATCCCCAGAGATATTTTCCCCTATAACTAAGCACAATACCAGCAATCATTGGTGGCAGATAAGCCAAGGCCATCACTTTCCAAATGTGTCCGGCAGCAATGATGATGAAGAAATAACTGGAGAAAGCCCAGATGACAGAACCCAAAACAGCCAACTCCTTGCGGAAATCAAAAGCACGCAGCAGGATGTAGAAGCCCAGCAAATAGGCAAACACATACCACACATTTTCGGGCAACCACAGGTGGTAAGCGTTCATCACCTTGCTCAATGTGTCGGTACTTTTGTATGACGGAGCCGTTTGATAGGTGGGCATACCCCCGAACACCGAATTGGTCCATCGGGTTCGTTCACCTGTTCTTTCATAATATTCTGTTTGTTCATGCCCAAGACCCTTTCCTGCCGAAGCATCATGCTGGAACAAAATACGCCCTTCCAGACTGGCTGGAACGAAATAAGCGAATGAAATCAAGACGAACAAGACGATGGCGGCGACATCCAACCCATATTTCTTCAAAGCTTCCATGAATAGCTGTTTTATGTTAAGATTTAAGCGCAAAGATAGCAAAACTTTACCGTTTACACCTGCCTGTGCAACCATTTTTTGCTACCTTTGCAGCCAAATAGCAAACAACAATCATGAAAATAGGTATCATCGTGGCCATGGAGAAAGAGTTCACGCAACTCAAATCCTTGCTCGAAGACATGCAGACACAACAACATCGGCATCTGACTGTCATCACGGGACGCATTGGACAACACGAAATCGTGATGCAACAATGTGGCATTGGAAAGGTAAATGCCGCCATTGGTGCGGTGGAATTGATAAACCATCATCACCCCGACTTGGTGATATCATCAGGATGTGCGGGTGGTGCAGATGTGTCTTTAAATCCTACCGACGTGGTTGTAAGCACACAATGTTGTTACCACGACGCTTATTGTGGCAAAGAGTGCGTAGCTGGTCAAATCATAGGAATGCCCGCAAGTTACGCCTCTCCTGCCGAATTGGTGCGTAAGGCGTGCGCCATCGACTACGGCACTAATATTCGCAGCGGCCTCATTGTAAGTGGCGATTGGTTTGTTGACAGCAAAGAGAAGATGCAACAAATACTTTCCTCTTTTCCCACAGCCATGGCTGTCGACATGGAGAGTTGTGCCATTGCCCAAGCCTGTTACCTTTATCACACGCCGTTCATCTCCTTCCGAGTAATCAGTGATGTGCCTTTAAAGGATACGAATGCGGCACAGTATTATGATTTTTGGGAGCGATTGGCCAACCATTCGTTCCATGTCACCAAAGAGTTTATACAGATAGTGGGATAGTTTACAAGTTGACAAGTTAACGAGTTGACAAGTTGATAGCTTTCGCTGTTGGCGCATTAACTGTAAAACACATGAATAAACAAAAACCATCAACTCGTCAACTTGTAAACTAAAAACTCGCAAACTCATCAACTAAAAAATGAACAAGATTCCTTCATTCACCATCAACCACAACAAATTGTTGCGTGGTATTTATGTAAGTAGGCAAGACGTTTTCGGCTCTGAAGTCATCACTACTTTCGACATTCGCATGAAAGAGCCCAACCGTGAACCCGTGTTACACATCGGCGCCTTGCACACCATCGAGCATTTAGCCGCCACCTATCTGCGCAATGACGCTCAGTGGAAAGACAAAATCGTTTACTGGGGACCCATGGGATGCCTCACCGGCAACTACCTTATCATACATGGCGACCTGAAAAGCAGCGACATCGTCGACTTGATGAAGCGCACCTTCAGCTTCATTGCCAACTATGAGGGCGAGATTCCCGGCGCACAACCCAAGGATTGTGGCAACTACCTGTTGCACGACCTACCCATGGCGAAGCTTGAATCACGCAAATTCCTTGAAGAGGTACTGCTGAAGATTGAAGACAAGAACCTGGTTTATCCAGAATAAGCCGAGGCTTGACATTGACTACAGCAACAATACGGAAATATTTTTCACATATTGTTGCTGAATATCCTATTTCCAAAGTTTTATCTTAGCTTCTTCGTTAAGGTGTTGCCATGAAGGGTTTTCACCCGCACAACCACCACTTGCGCAGAAGGAACGTGCAACCTCACCGCATGTTGTCCGTGAGCATCGGAGGCAGCAAGAAGGGTTCCATCGAGTGCGAACACCTGCACATGTGCCATGTCCTCGCCCTGTACGTCAATCCAGTTACCACCTCTTACCATACGTAGCGAGCTTTGTGTTGCATCTATATGCGTGGTCTCGTCAGGATAATTATTGTAAATACTGTTCACGAACGACACTTCAAAGGGAGCGCAGTGCTCGTTCCACAAATCACACTCCACGCCGTCTACCATGCCCATCAACGCCAATCGGTATGTACGGTTGTTAATAACGTATAAGTTATCTTTGTTCTTCAGCCATCCTGTAACAAATATTTTATCATTCCCTCCACCTGACAAGTTGTATTGCTTTTGAGCACTACCGCCCAAGGATATGCGTCGCTGGGTTTGCGTATCAATCAAACAAAGCGTCAATTTGCCGTTGTAGGTGGCTTGAGGTGCAAGCGTCATCACCACTCCTATCTTGAGTAATGGATTGCCACTGAGGTCAACGTTCATGGGTGATATGGAAGAACCGCTGTTGTCTTGCACCATGCCCAAGAGTTTTACGAAAAGCTTGTCGCTTGGCTTAGTAGCCTCTACCTGCAACATAGACGGCTCGTTGCCATGCACCATACTCACCGTGACAATGTTGTCGGCATCATATTGCTTAAGTACCTCTACCTTCAGTTTGTATTCCTTGGACTGCAGATTGTCGGGCAAGTGCATGTCCACCCTCACCTCAGTCTCGGCAAACATCTCAAAATCCACCGCCTCTGCGGTTTGTCCCATAGCAACCACATGATTTTCATCATCCATGAGCGACACCCTCACCGTGCCGTCGAAAGGCGTACCCGTGAGTTTGCGTATGCTCAAGCACAGCGTGACTTTGTTCCCGGCAGTACACGGTTTGAGCGTATAGGGATGTGATGCCAATGCGAAAGGAACCTTGTCATCGGGCTTCTCAAACAGGCGCACATCGTTGCCTTGCACCTGAAAGGCTATGCGTGGTGCCGTTTTCATCTTGCACCATGCTCCGTAGGTGGAATTATCCTTAATGCTGACGCATACGGGCAGCAAATAGTAGCGTCCATCGGCAAGCTCTTCAAGATTCATCGTAAACATGCAATCATCGTCAATCAGCTGTCCCGATTGCAGCACGCCACCGTTATACTTGCCGCGCTCTGCGGTGTATCCGCCTTTGTCGTGCCATGCCGATGGCACCACTTTTACTTGTTTGCCCTGCTCATTGTACACGCCCAAGCCAATATCTCCAACAAACGTTCCGTCGGCTTGGTTCTTAAAATGGTGATAGCTAACCGTCATTGGCTGCTGTTTGTTGGTGGGCATGCTGCCAACTACGGTCATATTGCCCTCCGAGTTGAAACACAAGTTGGGCGCATCATCAGCAAGTTCGGCATCAATGGGGGCGCTTTCAGGCTTATTGGGATGCACCAAGATAATCTGCACCTGCTTGTTGAAGGAGAGTGGCTTTCCTCCAAACTCTTGTCCTGTGGTGGCAAGGTTCAGTGCAGTGACGGAGAAGTAGCCGTCGCCACCGCCTCCCCAACCAAAGTTCATGTGAAACAGGTTGTCCTTATCCACACCGTCTACCACCCATGCGTGTCCACTACCGCCCGACTTCACGCTGCCGCTGATGTACACAGGGAAGCCGTTTTCTATCTCCTTGCGCAATATTTGGGTGAAAGCAGCTGCGCCCTCATCAGCCTTGTTGAGCATGGAGGTGGAATAATTGAAGTACGTTTTCAGTGCCTTGGCTGCCATGAAGGTTTGTGCACCACTGGATGTGGGACTGTATTGCATGTTCACCGACACGCCCACATCACGCATGAGCAGTGCCACGGCGTCGCAAGCCTCCGCATTGTCAAGTGCCGTGCGTGTGTTGTATTTGGGCAACATCTTGTCCCATTGGTATACCGACTGACTGAAGTCCACGCTCATCGTGCGGTTGTCAGAGCGCACTACATACGAGTACTTGCCCTTTCCCCGCTCTGGCCAGCGGTGATAATACATGATTTGTGCCACCGCCGTAGCCACACAACCTGTGAAGTTGTAGCCCGTAAGACGACTGTAAGGGTCGTCTTGATTCCATGCCGTTGTGAGCAACGGAGCCACCTCTTTTCGGTTGGGGGGCGTAGTGGTAACGGTAGCTCTTGTACCAGGTTGCCTTTGCAATTGATGAAAGGCGTCACGGTAGGCACTCAACAGGAATTTAAGTTCCTCACTTGCACGCAACGTGTCGAGCGTTCCAGTGTGCGAATAGCCCAACACTTGTCCCATGGCATCATCGCCTGCCACCACTACGAAGCCCCGTCCGTGGCGGTCGTTATAAATATAATAAGGTGGTGTACCATGCGAAGCCCTCGTAGCATGGCGTTCCGAAAGGCTCACATTGACATATTTGCGGGCAATGCTTATCGACTTGTCTACTGTTACTATCTTGCCCAAGGTGGGGATGCTCACCGTCATGGAAAGCACAAGCCCCCATAAGGTGGTGTTCAACCATCTTTTTATTTTCATTTTTTATGATCTTATTTGATTTTAACTACGAAAGAATGATACAAAGCCACTAACCACACCGACAACACGAAAGGTGCGGTGAGCGTGACAAGCCCCATGTGCAAACCTGCATACTGCATCAGCAACGAGAGTATCAGGGCAACCAATGCCTTGACGTAAGTACACGAGCCAATGCCAAGAATGTTGGCAACTGCCAAAACTGCAAGTATGGCATTGTAGCCATACATACCGTTGTTCACCGAGGTGGTACTGACACCCGGCACACACATCACGGCGAGACACAGACCGCAGGCGACAAGCGACTCCATGCCCATCTTGCGCGAATTGACACAAATGGCCAGGAAGAACAACAAGCCAGTGAGCAGGTTGTTGCCCTGAAGCATGATTTGTCCAAAGCTCAGTGAGGCGGCCCGAACCAACGAGAAACTTTCCGCAGTATCGACAGCTGTCGTTGCTGGCAGCTGCAACTGGGGAAAAACGTGACCCAACAGCAGCATTGCCCAGGTGATGAGTACAAAGGGTGCGGTGAGCGCAGGGACATAGCGTTGCCGCTCGAACAGTCGCGTCACCAGCGCAGATAGCACACATGCCACTACCATGAGCAGAACCGAACCTGCATGAATGGGCATAAAGCAGGGTACGGCGATACCCACCAGCGCAGCATTAAAACCATACAAGCCGTCGCGGATGCGCCCCGCGTCATATCGAAGGGCAACAGCCGTACATGTACCAATGGCACTTCCAGCCAAGGCAAACAAGCACATGAGGAGGGAGTTGCAAGCAATACCTGCAAGCATCAGTGCGCCCGACAGCGCATTGCCCTGAAACATCACTTGGCCTACACCACGAAGTGTACTTTTTATCATCTGCATTGAGTTGTCACTTAAGAACCGTTTTTGTTCGTTTCAGCGCACAAAATTAAGTAAAAGTTACGATATATGTGTAAAAGAGAACAAATAAACGGAAATTTATAGCAGCACGTTTATTACAATGACTTTAGCGTCCAAACTCAATGACTTTAACGCCCAAACTCTATGACTTTAGCACCCAAACTCTATGTTATTGAAAAACAACTGATGAGCACCACCAAAAAGCCTTTTCAGTTTACAATTTAGAGGATAGTGGAGAGCGTAATTTTACTCTTAGTTGGGTTTAACTACCAGAGGTCAAACACATAGCCAACCGTAAAGGTGAACACCTTGTTTTTCATGCTATCTTGGGTATATTTGTTCATCTTGGTCAGGCCGAAGTTGTATCTTGCATCCAGCACCACATGGCTGTACTCCAACGAAAAGCCAACAGGAATGGAAACGTCGAAGCGCTTTGAATAGGACAGGTTGTCATATTTTTCGGTGTAGGCATACAGCAAATGCCCCTTCTCGCCAGTCTGATAATGCGCTTTTCCTTCTTTGTCGACTGTAAATTGCGACAACGTTGCGCTACCTTTTGCCGACAAGAGATAGCCCATTTGCACGCCAGCATTGAACGAAAGACCAGGAAGAACCGCCACATGAGCCATCAAGGGAAGCGTGAGATAATCGTATTTCCACTGAACATCATCAGACGTATAGTGTACTTTTGCCTTATCAATCGTTTCTGATGGCGGAAAACGCATTCCCTGAACCGAATAAAACACACCGGCAGAGAATGCCACCTGATCCACCGCTTGATACTGTACGTCCAGTCCACCGATAAATCCTTCGCGGTACTTTGATTTCTGCTCAACTTCATTCTGCTGCCCATCAGGGTACAAACCACCAATGACAACGTCCATGTTTGAGATGTTTGCCAAGTTTACCCCTACTTTGGGAATCAGTGACCACGTCCCAACACTGCGTTGAGCCATGGTAAATGTGCAGGCCATCAACAGGGCCATAGACAGCAATAACTTCTTCATGATGCTTATTTTTTCTATATAAACGGAGGAAGGGCATGATTTATTACAAAAGAAGATGAAAAGCTGATACACTAAAGACAGCATAACAGACAGAGACAGATAAATAAACGAAAAGTAAACACCAAAGCAAAACGAACGCGAAAGATGGCTTCAACATGCTCTTGCTCACAAACATTTGGCATGGTTAACGGCCGATGATTTCATCTTTTTCGTTATCTTTGTACAGCAACCAAGCATTTTTGGAATGGAACAATATATCGACACATACGCCTCTCCCTTAGGAATCATCACCATGGGCAGCAATGGCAAGCAGCTTACAGGATTGTGGTTTGAAGGACAAAAGTACTTCGATCACCCGTCAGGTGACCAACCTCAACATCTCTCGCTCCCCATTTTTGACGAGACCCGCACTTGGCTAGACGTTTATTTTCAGGGCAAACGTCCTACGTTCACACCCCCGATGCTGCTGAACGACACGCCGTTTCGCATAGCTGTATGGCAGTTATTGTTGACCATTCCGTATGGAGAAACCACCACTTACAAGGACATTGCCAGGAAATGGGCCAGGCAGCACAGCGTGAAAAGCATGTCGAGCCAGGCGGTGGGCGGTGCCGTTGGACGCAATCCCATCTCCATCATCATTCCTTGTCACCGGGTTATCGGCACCAACGGAAGCCTCACGGGCTATGCGGGAGGCTTAGACAGGAAGCGGTGGCTGCTGCAATTGGAACAAGCAAACACCGACAGATTCTTCACACCTCAAGAGTAAAAACGAACCATGAGGGACAGAAAGCAGCACATTACGCTTGATCCGTTAAGTTTACGCCCCATTTGTTTTCCAACTCCTTGATGCGCTCTTGCATCTGACGGATGAACGATTGGTAAGCATCGCCATCCGGATGGAAGGGACGATGCGCCAAGGCGGCCTTCACAGGTTGCCAATCGGCCAAGAAAAGTTTGGCCTCCTGACTGAAAAAGGCATCCGAAAAACGCTCCCACACATACGCTACGGCTTGGTCGGAGGGATGCAACATGTCTTCTTTATAAAACCGATAATCGCGCAACTCGTCGTTCACAATCTCGTAAGCGGGGAAATAAGTCACCACGCCGGGATAACGCTCTTCCAACTGGTGGGTGGCCAAAGACGCGCACCTTATCATTGCGCTTCACCAAGCATTCTACCGCTCGAGACAGATAGGCAGTGCATTCCTCCACGCTCAATTCCGCTTCACGAAACAAGCGCTGCGGACGCTTTTGACAGTTGTCTACTATCTCGCCCGTTTCTTTCAAGATGTACACATGGTTGGTACCCAGGGTAAACACGGCCACGTTGGGGCTCACATCGGTGCGCTCTACCGTATGCAGAATGCTGGCCGGATTGTACATCACGCCGTAAGGATTGACGGTGACGCGAAACTTATCTTCGACGAACCGCCGCCCCATGCTGTCAGCAAAGCATGAACCGACAAAGAGCATGCGATCGAATGGCGGGATTTGAAACGAAGGTTGGTCTATTTTGACTATGGTTCTGAACTGCATAAGCTATCGATTGTGCCTTTCCACCCCATCAACACCACAGTGACAGCGATGAAGAGGAAGCAGGAAAAAACGTTAGGATGACAAAATTAATCATTTTTATCAAAAGACACTTGGCGTAACTTATATTTTATTGTAGATTTGCGATATTAATCAAACCCAAGACGAACAATGGTACATTTCATGTCTAAAGACGCATTCAAACACTGGAAAGAAGGCCTGCAAAGCATTGTGCGGAGATTTCCGCTGACCCTGTTTTTCACCATCGCCTCATGCCTGTCGCTGATATACCTCAATCATGATCTGCTCTTTGACGGACAGAACAAACAATTAGAATTCTTCTTCGTTTTCTATCCACTCACGGCCACCATTCTGTCTTTGACACTCCACCTGTGGACGGAAGACATGCGTCAACGGCTCAAAGCATGGGGATGGCAAGGTGTCCTACATGCCCTTTGGCTGGCCCTATGCATCTATTGGGCCACCGAATACGAACTATCCATTGGGCAAAGCATCGCAGCCGGCACATGCGTAGGCGCGATGCTCGTGGGCTGGTTCACACTGCCTTTCGCGCAACAAACGAACGACCGTCCTGCCATTAATTTCCTCATCAGGCTTATGGGAAGCGGCATCATCGCTGCCCTCACATCCCTTGTTCTGTTCTTGGGCATCTTGTTGCTGATACAGTCGTTCAAGTATCTGTTTAACATGGACATAAAGGCAACCCTCTATACCGACACGGCTACCGTGTGTTTCACACTGGTGGCCCCGTTGTTATTCATGTTCCAGTTGCCGAAAGACGAACAAAAATACAGTCAATACAACTGGCTGCAACATAAGTTTGGCAACGGCATCATCCATTACCTGCTCATTCCGCTGCATTTAGCCTACGTCATCACGCTTTATCTCTACGCTGCAAAGATACTCGTTACCTGGGAATTGCCCAACGGATGGGTGTCTACATTGGTTTCGGTGCTTATGTTGCTCACCGTCATCATTCTGTTCTTACTCTACCCTATCCACCAGCAAGACCATGTAAAGCCGGTAGATCGGCTGGCGGTTCGCTACCTACCCATCATCGTTTTGCCGTTGCTGGTGCTGATGTCGGTAGGCATTGGCCGCCGTTTTTCCGACTATGGCGTGACCATACAGCGTCTGTACCTGCTGTTGTTTAATCTTTGGTGCTACGCTGTCTGCATAGGTCTCATCGTCTGTCGGTCGCGCAAGGTGATGTGGGTGGCATGGAGTTTTGTCGCCATCCTGTTGCTGGTGTCGGTATTTCCAGTAAACGTATCAAGTTATACCCACAATCGTTTGCAAAAACAGGTACGCGAATTGTTGGCCAAGCACAACATGACCAAGTTTCCGATAAGCAGTAAAACGTACACAACATTATTGAAACAGGTAGGATACCAACAGGCGAAAAGCTTTGCAGGAAAGCTGAACTACCTGAACAGAACATACGGCCGACAGACCATTGAGGATATCATCAACCCCAGGTATCTCCTCGCCGACTATCAAGTAGAAGAGATGTACAGACAGCCAATGGCAGGTAGCTCTTCAACATCCATACCCGAGAACAGGCTCATCAGCTACGAACACGAAGAAGAAATCCTATTGCCCATTCCGCCAGGTTACCGTTATTTTCAGAACATCGATCAATATACTCCGCAAAAAGACGCTAAAGTTGAGGGCGACAAGCTACATGTGACCATGAAATATCAACTGAATGGTAAAACATTGACTGACCATTATCAAATGAGTTTGGCGGAGATTGAACGAAAGGTCAATGGCAAAGATAAGTTCTGCATAACTGCCACCGGCAAACAGACACAGCTTGTCATCACTTACCTGTACCTATCGTATGGCGAAGACTTCGTCGACATGCAATGCCAGGGTACGCTCTTCGTGAAATAGCACACGGCTGTGAGCATGGAATGTGCGTCATCAAGCCCGCTTCACGGATGCTTCCATGGATTTGAACGGTACATCATGTCGGTGGTTGAGAGTTCACCATAGGCTGATAGTCCGTCATGATACGCAAATAAAAACGGGAACTTGCTGCAAGGTTTAGCCGATGGAGTGCATAAATAGTATTTAAAAATGAAAAAGCATATTATTTTCTCAATAGTTTTATTCTCGAATATCGTTATGTTCGCTCAGAATCAGAACTATAATATCAGATCACGAGTTTTAACCTTAGAAGATTCCATTCCGGTAAGTTTCGCAACAGTAAGACTCATGCAGACCGACTCCGTTATGGTTGGCTCAACCCTTACGGATTTGAACGGTCTGTTCGGTTTCGACACCCCATTAAAAGAAGGGATGTTTCTTTCCATATCCTCCGTAGGATGCAAAACCACAGATGTAATCCTTCCGTGTGATACCACGATTTATATTGAAAGCACCAATAAACTTGCAGAAGTCGTGGTTCGGGGAAGTAAGAGATATGTCAAGGGAACGCCGAGGGGCTTGCAAATCTCAATGGCAGGAAATCCTGTTGCAAAACTTGGCAATGCTATGGAGGCGATCAAGTACCTTCCGATGATTGACGCATCTGGCGGTGGGATATCTGTCCTTGGACATGGAACACCCGTTATCTATATCAACAACAGGCTTGTGCGTTCAATAAGTGAGTTGTCTTCACTTTCCGCCAACGATATATCCAATGTAGAAATTATCACCAACCCTTCATCAAAATATGGCGCCAATGTGTCATCTGTCATTCTCATACGCACAAAAAAACTTAATGAGGGATTCCATGCTGTCGCAGCAGGTAATGTTTCGGCAAGTGAAGAATGGTCAGAATCTGTCGATGTGTCACTGAATTACCATACAGAAAGCGGACTTACCGTCTTGGGAGATTTATCATACGGCTTTTCTGGCTTCAAACAGGATAGACATTATATTGAAGGTTTTTATTCAGAGAGTAACCCTGAATCAAAATATCGTACTGATACTTATTCCAAAGCCAAAAGCAGAAGCCAGTCCCTCATGGCAGACGCTGGCCTAAACTACGATTTCGGGAACAACTCCATTGGTGCAAAATACACGTTTCAGCGCACTCCCAAGAGTCACTATAGCGGCAATGCCAAATCCGTTATGGAAAATCAAGGGACCGAAGATGTAATAGCATCAATAAGTGACCTGCATAGTCAAAGCTCTATGCATCATGTCAACACCTTCGGCAGTTTTTCCTTGCCTGCCAATATCGGGTTACGCATAGACGCCGATTATGTAAAATCCTATCGTACTTCCAACTCGGGTGTAGATGAGAACAATTCTACCAATATGATCTACAATTCGAATGTAAGCAAAGCCTCTTTATGGTCAGGAAAAATTGTACTGTCAAGAAAAATCAGCAAGGTAGAGATAGAGGCTGGCTCGGAAATCTCATATACACGCAACAATCAGGATTATTTGGGGTCCTCCACCGGGAATCAGGATTTTATTGCTCCAGAAACAGACAATGTAAAACAAAATCTCTATGCAGGATTTGTCGGTTTTAACTGGACACCCAACAACACATGGAATATGTATGGTGGACTTAGACTTGAATCAACCAATACAGATTTCAGACAAAACAACGTTCTTCGTGAAGATTTATCAAAATCATATACAGACTTGTTGCCTAATCTGGGCATATCCTTTAACTCATCTATTCGTATGAGCTTGTTTTACAGAGCATCCGTGTCTCGTCCGGGATACCAATCTCTTGACAACACATACGTTTATGTTACTCCTACCCTTTGGGAAACGGGCAATCCTGAACTTCGTTCAACTCTCCGCCACAAAATAGGATTGAATCTTTATTATAAGAAATTTATCCTTCAAAGCTCATTCACAATGAACAAACGGAATGTGACCTCAATATATCGCTATGACAACACCGATCGTATTAATGTTGTACAACCAGTCAATCTGCCAGATTATAACTCATTCCAACTTGTGGCTGTCCAACAACTTGATTTCGGCTTTTGGCATCCCACCATACAGGGCGTGTTCTACGTTCAGGATTTGAAGTATGGCTCACCCGTAAGAAAATACAACAAACCACTCTATACTCTGTCGCTTAACAACCGGTTCGATATTCCCAGCAGCTTCTATGCTTATTTTAATCTGTTCGGTCTCGGGACCGGCAATCAAGATGTGATTTATAGCCGTGGTTCGTGGCAGGCATCGGTGACCTTGAACAAAACTTGGAAAAGCTGGGCTTTCACACTCTCGGCTAATGATATATTCAATACATGGAGACAGAAATTTGACACTTTCACCAATACTGTCGATTATTCTTCTGACATCAAGGGGGGATCCCGTTCAATCGCATTAAGCATACGATATACTCTTAACGCAGCAAAGGGTAAATATAAAGGAAAAACATCTCGACAGGACGAGATAAATAGATTATAGATCCATACAATGAAGAAGATGAAGATTATCATGCAACGTGATGCTATGCAATGCGGCATAGCATCATTAGCTATGATTTGTAATTATTTTGGTCGCTTTGTTTCGGTTATCCCAAAGCTATTCCTCACAGCAA
>QWCE01010053.1_pt1 | contig 16822 bp, 10 predicted proteins | sample 1972531 | NCBI WGS metagenome assembly QWCE01 (sample SAMN09866716, study PRJNA288562) | Human gut metagenome isolate term4_stool, whole genome shotgun sequencing... | reverse complement strand
AGCGTGACGGCGAGGAACAGAGCGATAAGATGGTATAGCCTCTTCATATAAGCAAAGTATCTCTAGTACAGGACAAAGATAGCAAGAAATGTGCAAGGGAAGTGCTCAGCCATCCGGACCAAAATCACCGGCAAATCTATTACCGGTATTAGTCCGCAGCCTCACCGACCCCGTATGGAGGTGGTACCAACATCATAGAAATGTCACATCTCCTTAATCTCCCTGAAATGGCTATTGGATACTTTTGCGGCGAAAAATACGAAACAATAATTTAGTCAAGTCTACCGAAATATCGAAAGAATATGCACAAGACACACAGCCTATGGATAATAATTACCTTGCTAATGCTATGCCACCTGAGTATAGTGGCGGGAGCAGAGGAAGTGGGGAAGCTCCGGGGACGAGTGCTCGACACTAACCATCAGCCCCTCCCGGGAGTGATCGTGTCTGTGGAGAAGTCAAAGGCAAACGGCACACAGACAGATGCGGATGGACGGTTTTCACTCACCCTCTCCAATACCGATGTGATCCGATTCTCCTACATAGGCTTCCAGACACTAGAGGTCGTCTGGAGGGGAGAGGAGACCATGGAGATCGTGCTCCAGGAGGACAGCGAACTGCTGGATGAGCTGGTAGTCGTGGGGTATGGGGTGCAGAAGAAGGTCAATCTCTCGGGTGCCGTCGACCAGATCAGCCAGAAGGACCTAGAGCGGAGACCCATTACCGATATCAGCAGGGGATTACAGGGGATGGTTCCCAATCTCAATATAGACTTCAGCAGCGGAGAGCCCGGACAGAATGCCAGCATCAATATCCGAGGACTGTCATCCATCAACGGATCCTCTCCACTCATACTCATAGATGGTATCCCCTCTTCTGTCTCCGATATGAGTCGGATGCTCCCGACGGATATCGAGAGCATCTCGGTGATCAAGGACTCCTCCTCTGCCGCCATCTATGGCGCACGTGCAGCCTCCGGAGTAATCCTCATCAGCACGAAGTCTGGTAGAGCAGGAGTCCCTCGCATCACCTACTCGGGAAAGGTCTCCTGGAAGCGTCCGACCATACTGCCACAAAAGACCTCGGACCCCTATATCTACCTCAAGCTTAAGAACATTGCTGTACTCAATACGCCATGGAGCGGAGGGCATGTCGCAAGCGACGAGACTCTAGAGTGGGCTCGCCAGAAGTCTGACAATCCTGATATCGATCCGGTAAGACTTGATCCCGAGGATCCTACCCTATATCAGTATATGGGTAATCGTGACTGGACAAAATACTTCATCGACAAGGTGACGCTATCTCACTCTCACCAGATATCGGTCAGTGGAGGAAGTGATCATTACAGATACTACTCCTCAGTCGGACTTGATACGGACAATGGTCTTCTCTCTAATATCGTCAAGAAAGACCTCTGGCGTCGCTTAAACATGCGAGTCAAAGGAGAATACAAAATTGGCTCTCAGATCACCCTGTCCAATAATACCACCTACTCCTATGCTCTAAGAGAGAAACCAGCCTACTTCTGGGACTCTAATATGGGCATGTTTTACAACCTAGCGCCCCAGGACTATCACCAGAATCCTGACGGGACCTGGGCCAATAATGGGGCGGGAAGGACACTCGCTCGACTGGTGGATGGCGGAGAGGATAAGCGGCAGTTCCACCGTTTCCAGACAATCTTTGCCGGGAAAGTCAGCCTCCTGGAGGATCGTCTCACACTCAACTCTGACTACTCCTACTTGATGATGCTGCAGGACTATAACTGGTACGAGACGCCATACAAGATTGGATTTGGTCCGCAAGATGTCAGGACGGAGGGTACATCAACAGCCTATAGGACCTTTACCCCCACCACTTTTCATGTCTTCAATCTCTATGGAAGCTATGACTTCTCATACGCCGATCACTACTTAACCGCACTTGTAGGATTCAATCAAGAGAGCCACCAGTACAATTGGGTCAAGGCGGAGCGTGAGGGTCTGATCTCGCCGGCATTCCCCACGATAGAGCTTGCCACAGGGGAGGCGCAGGTCTCGGAGCAGATAGAGGAGTGGGCGCTGAGAGGTCTTTTCTATAGAGTGAACTATACTTACGCCGACAAGTATATCCTTGAGATCGATGGGCGCTACGATGGATCCTCTCGATTCCCGAAGGCTAGTCGATTTGGATTCTTCCCCTCCCTGTCTGTAGCGTGGAGAGTAGACAAGGAACACTTCTTCGAGCCTCTTACTCATGCAGTCGACCAACTCAAGTTTCGTCTCTCCTATGGCTCTCTGGGGAACCAAGATGTCTCTGCCTATGGCTATATACCGACGATGTCGGCCTACAAGTCCAACTACATTATCGACGGGAAACTCCCGGAGACCATATCCTCTCCCGGACTTGTATCCCCGAGGTATACATGGGAGAGTCTGACCACTTCCAATGTCGGTATCGACTTCGCTCTAATGCAGAATCGTCTCTCACTCTCAGCTGACGCCTACGTAAGAGATACGAAGGGTATGCTGACCCCCGGAAAGAAGTTGCCGGGAGTGCTTGGAGCACCCTCCCCTCAGGAAAATGCAGCGGATATGAGGACTCGGGGATGGGAGATCTCTGCATCCTATACGGACAGCTGGCGCGTAGGCGGAGAAGACCTTCACCTCTACGCTAAGGTCAGTCTGTCTGATAATCTCTCGCGCATAACGCGATTCAATAACCCGACTAAAACACTCACTCAGTACTATGAGGGTCAGACGATCGGAGAGATCTGGGGTCTGGAGTCAGATGGGCTCTTTGCGACAGAGCAAGAGATCGCGAAGCTTGATGAGAGCGAGCTAATCCCCTGGGGTACTCTATCCATCGTCCCGGGATGGCCAAAGTATGTGGATCAGAATGGAGATGGACGCATCACTAAGTCTGGAGCTACAGCAGATCAACCACAGGACCTAAAGGTCATAGGCAACAGTCAGCCCCGATATCGATACGGGGTCACTCTGGGAGGCGACTGGAACGGAATAGACTTCTCGCTCTTCCTCCAGGGTGTCGGCAAGCGTGACTATTATCCCCTGAGCTACCTCTACTGGTCCTTCTTCCAGCAGCCGTATGCAGGAGGAGCAGTGCACACCTTTGACTTCTACAGATCAGACTCTGACACGGAGACGGATAGGCTGAAACACTCTCGAAGCTATATAGAGGCAGGACTTGACAGGGAGAATAAGGCCTCATACTACCCCATCCTCCAGTGCTGGCTGGCGGACAAGAACCTCGGGACCTCCATCGACAAGAATGCCGGTCTCGCTATCCCGCAAACTCGCTATCTGCTTAACGGAGCTTACCTCAGAGTCAAGAATATTACCCTCGGATACTCGCTGCCTATAAGTCTCACTAAGAAGCTTTACCTCTCCTCCTTGCACGTATACCTGAGCTTGGACAATGCCTTCGAGTGGTCGGGTCTCAAGCGCTACTTTGATCCGGAGGCAGTGACCAATGAGAGCTCTTTCGGCTATGTATACCCCTTTGACCGGAGACTGACACTCGGTCTGGATATTACACTGTGACACCTACTTTATACCATTTTCCCTCATTATGAGACGACTGATACTGCCATCCGGTATTGTTACACTGATGCTTCTTGTCCTGGCAGGATGCAACGATGACTTTATGGATCGCGTCCCCAAGACAGACATCGGGGAGACGAGCTTCTTCAAGTCTGAGAATGATCTAAGGATCTACTCCTACGGTCTCTACAGCTTTGATAGCGACTGGATGTACGTGGGCGACCAGGGCTCCGATATACAGGCTACCACCTCCACAGTAGAGATTAAGAATATTATGTCGAGCCCCAGTCCCTCCTCGATCAATATCCCGAGCGAGTGGTCCTGGAGCAGACTAAAGGATGTCAATCTACTAATCAATGCAGCACAGAGGAGTGAGACCACTGTCTCTGACGAAGCGCGAAAGCACTTCGAAGGGGTAGGAAGACTCTACAGAGCTCTCTTCTACTACGATAAGGTCAAGAGATACTCTGATGTGCCATGGTACGAGGAGACCCTCAGTCCGGATGACTCAGCCGCCCTCTATAAGGCTCCGGATAAGAGGACCTTTGTAGTGGACAAGATCTTCGAGGATCTCGACTTCGCCGTCAGGAATATGAGGACTCCTGACCGAGAGCCAGTGGGCGCGATCCATAAGTATGTCGCCCTGACTTACGCAGCGAGGATCGCTCTCCACGAGGGGACCTACAGACGCTATCACCCTGAGCTTGGGCTGGAGTCAACGGCGACACGCTTCCTCGAGATGGCACGATCCTACTCACACGAGATCATTGCATCCGGTAAGTATAGTATTTACACGACGGGAGATCCTGATCAAGACTACCTTACGCTCTTCACCTCATCGGATCTATCACAAAATAGTGAGGTGATATACAACAACGAGTATGACTCCAAGCTAAAGAAGACCGGATTTTGGGCCTTCTCTTTTGGCAGCTATGAGTCCTGCCCTACTAAGGCGATGGTGCAGACCTACTTGATGCGCGATGGTAGCTACTACACTGCCCGCGACGGATATAGGACAAATAGCTTCGTGGAGGAATTTGAGGACCGCGATCCCAGGATGAGCCAGACCCTTGCCTATCCCGGATGGGTCAATAACAACCCACTTACCTACTCACCCGGAAGAGGAGTCTACATACAGCAATTAGCCAAGAACTTCTCCGGCTATCATCTGATCAAAGGGTATGTCAATGACCCCTCCTACGATGCCGTAAATGACCTGGATATCCCCTCACTGCGCTACGCCGAGGTACTCCTTATCTATGCCGAGGCGAGTGCAGAGCTGGGACGGCTAACCCGGGAGGACGTGGCTATATCCCTAGATCCCATCAGACACCGAGCTGGGATGCCGGACTTTGACCTCTCACCTAAGCCAGATGCTTTTATTTCTAAGATGTACCCCGGTGTCTCTCCCCTACTGTGTGAGATCCGCCGTGAGCGGCAGGTGGAGCTGGCCTTTGAGGGATTTCGACTGGACGATCTCTATAGATGGCACCGAGGCAAGCTGCTAGAGCATGCCCCCGAGGGGATCTACTTCCCCGCGCTAGGCAAATACGATCTTACAGGAGACGGCGTGCCAGACATCTGCCTCATCCCAAGCGACCAGGCAGTGCCGGCGGAGAAGGATAAGGAGATCAATCCCATTACCCATCAGCCACTCCGGTATTACAAGACCGGAAGTATTGATGATGCCGATGCGACTGTCTACCTGACTAATGGACATAGTGGTAACATCCTGACGATAAAGAGTCCGGGGGTATTCAAGGAACCGACCTACTACTACCGTCCCATCCCACACTCTGAGGTCTTACTCAATCCGAAGCTACTCCCTCAGCCATTCGGCTGGCAGTAGATCTCTGATATGTGACATTATTCATCCATCACCTGTTTTTTCATGTCAAACTTTATTACTTATCTCAGGGGCAGGGTCGCTATCGCTGCGATCTCTCTCACCTCCATCACTCTCTACGCCGGAGATCATACAACTGGTTCTTACCAAGCTCCTGACAGCGGTAGCTTCAAGGTAGCTTTCCTGACCGACGTGCACCTCGATATCACCGATAACCTTCATCAGACTGCGGGCTTTACCCAAGCAATGAAGGATGTAAAGTCCAGAGGGGTTGATCTCATCATCTTTGGTGGAGACAATGCTTTCTTTGATGGGAAGGGACCTCAAGACTACGCTGCCGTCGACTCTACCCTCACGGTCTTCCGATCAATCGCAGAGTCTGCCGGAGTCCCTGTCCACTACACCATCGGTAATCACGATCGGTATTACTACAATAGCGATGGCACTCGTGATGATGCGGGGATGAAGATGTATGAGAAGCATCTCGGAGAGACAACCTACTCCTTTGACCACAAGGGGGTACACTTCCTCGTGATCAATTCCGTAAAGCCTCATCCGTGGCACTCCTATTACATTGATGATAAGCAGCTGGAGTGGATCAAGGGCGACCTGGATGCACTCCCCGAGGGCACTCCGGTCATTGTGTCTACTCACGTCCCTCTCCAGTCTCTATACTACCCCGCTATGGCAGGGACAGTCGTCCCTACGGATATGATCGATAACTTCAAGGTCCTATGGGATCTCCTGGCACAGTACCACACCATAGCCGTCCTCCAGGGACATCAGCACCTGTATGAGGAGATGTTGAGTAAAGGGCTCTGGTTTGTTACCGGGGGAGCAGTGTGTGCCAACTGGTGGTCCGGTGATCTTGCCGGCACACAGGAGGGATACCTGCTGCTGACCCTGGATCCCAAGGCTGACCAGTACCACTGGGAGTATATCGATTATGGGTGGGACCCTGCCAAGAGCCACTGAGCAGTAGCGAACTGTCGATTATCTATCCTCCTCCTTTGCGTGACGTACTGCGGTAGGATGGTAGACCGTCTTCATATAAGCAAGTGCTCAGCTATCCGCCCTCGATCCCCCAAAAGATTGTGTGGGATATCCACTTTTCACTCTTATACTTGTTATGTAATCCATAAGAGTATCAGTGTTTTATAGTACAGAGATACACATATTACACCTAAGGGGCAAGGAATTCAGCGGAATTCTTTGCCCCTTTTTTTGGGGCCTCCTTTTTCTTGCGGAATCTAGGCACTAAGCCACGAAGAGGGGCTGCGTCATCAGCGTGCGGATGACACAGCCCCTCTTGCAGAGTCAGGGAGTCTTACTTCCTATAGGCGGCCCACCAGAGCGGTGTGCCGATCTCATCGGGACCACCGAGCTTGGAGAGGGCATCGGCGTAGTCCTTGGGCGAGTTATTCTTGAGCGAGGTAGGGAATGGCAGACGCTGCGGGAAGAACTCCCACCGGCTCTCCTTGCAATTCTCCTTCGTCAGAGCGGGCAGATTGGTGATCGTCTTCTCGACCATTGGATTCTCGAAGAACGGGAGTCCCAACCGGCGCTGGTCAGACCACGCCTCGAGAGGAAGCCACGGCACCTGGGCGATGTATTTCTGGGTGATGATCTTTGTCAGGTGGTCGTTGCTCACGGTCCCATCCTTGTAGAGCCCGTTACTCGGGTAGTGGTACTCATAGCTCACCTCCTTACCGGTGAGGCCATTGAGATAGCGCTTGGTGACCGGCTGAGGCTCAGCCGTATGATCCCATGCGACGGAGGTACCTACCCGATTGTAAGACTCTGAGGCAAGATACTGATCCAGGTACTTGGAGATGCCTGCATCGGGGAAGCACTGGTCGAAGTAGCCAAAGCTCTCCCTGATGCCTCTCTCATAAGCCTCCTTGCCGGACATCGGCACCTGCCACCCGCGTACCGCAGCCTCAGCGATGAGGAAGTAGCTCTCCCAGGGACCATAGAAGACACGTCGCATGGAGCTGTTGCGGAAGTCCAGTACAAGGGTTGGCGTATTGCCGCGGAAGAATGCCACCTTATTCAGGGCACCTTTATCGCCCCAGTCTCCGGCACAGGGAGCGTTCCAGGTAAAGGCGGAATTGATCACAGCAACGGTGTCAGGCTTCGAGCTGCCCTCGACCTTCTTCTCAAGTGCTCTCCGTGTGACGGAGGCCGCACTACTCCAGCTTGGATACTTGCAGAAGTGGGGATTATTGAGGTCTCCGGGTATCCCGTAAGCCACGTATGCCCTTGGATCCATCGTGTTATTGAGCCCATCGTTCCAAAATCCGGCAGAGGGATCATTGGTCAGACCGGTGTACAGGTTATTGAGGGTGGCAGAGAGATACTGCGAATTCCACTCCCGGGTCATCACTCCAGTAAGATCATCCCATCCGGGACGCTCCTGTACGGAGAAGATCTCGTCGAGAGAGGAGATGTACCCTTCACTAACCGCTGGCTCGAAGTGCTTTCGAGCCAGTTCCGGATCAGCATTGACGACCCGCATAGCCAGACGCATCCGGAGAGAGTTGCCATACTTCTTCCACTTTGCGAAGTCATACCCGTATGCAGGGTCGAGCTTGGAAGTGGCTTCGGGAACTGTCGGAGACAGAGCCAAGTCCCTGGTGGACTCATCTAGCTCATCTAGCAGAAAGCTGTAGACCTCCGGGACTGAATTGAACTTCACCTCCTCACCCTGGAAGCCATTGAGCGGCATCGGACCAAAGTTGTCTGCAAACTCACTCATCAGGTAGACACGCCAGATACGAGCCACCTCGTAGAGATTCTTGCTATAAGGCTGCAGAGACCCCTCGGCTTCCTTCGCCTGATACAAGGCTATAGCTTCATTGATGTAGCTCAGCCAGGTGGTGACGTATCCGAAGTAATTACCGGTCCATCCGTCGTCCGTGTAGTACTCAGAGAGCGAGCCGATCCTATCGGTATGTGCGGCATCCTTCCAGTAGAGGACAAAGGCACGCTCTGCCACCTCGGGATTCATCTGAGCGGAGATGATGGAGTTATTGATGAAGTACTCGATCTGCACTAGGTCGGTGCCAGCCTCATACTGACTCCTATTGATCTCGTCGAAGTCGCTGCACCCTGAGAGGGTCAGACCGACCGAGAGTCCGGCAGCCAGTACCAGACCTATAGTATACTGTTTCATAGTCTTATGCATAGCCATTAGAAGTTGACAGACAAGTTGATGTAGAAGGATCGGGTCGTAGGAGGAGCCATAGCCTCGAGACCGACGGCATTAGAGCCGGTGGCATATACCGACTCAGGATCGACGCCATTCATCTTGCTGTAGATCATCCATAGATTATTTGCCGAGAATCCTGGGTGGTCACCTTGACGTCATTGGGGACATAAGAGTCTCCCTCCTTGCGGACCCCATCGTAGATAAAGTCGCCACGCTCACCATCCTCTCCGAGGGTCAGTGCGGAACGACCGTTGACCTTGAGGAGGTAATTGGTGAAGGAAAAGATCTTGCCTCCAAATCGGCCATCGACCTGGAAGCTAAGAGATATATTCTTATACCTCAGTGTATTGCTCAAGCCCAAGAGGAAGTCCGGCTGCTGATTACCCAGGTAGTACTGTCCCGGAGCTGCGGTCGGGATACCATCCTTATTGACGATCACCTTGCCATTATAGGGGCTATTGGGATCCTCTACACGGGCAAACTTGCTGCCGTAGATGACTCCATAGCGCTGTCCGGTAGCTGCGAGGACTGAGATGTTGTCAAAGGCTCCGAGGCTATACTGACTGACCCCCTCGGCTAGGTCTCTTACGGTATTGACATTCTTGGAGAGATTAGCCGTGAGACTCCACGTAAAGTCCTCCGTGAGTACAGGAGTAGCACCGATCATAAGCTCAAATCCCTGATTCTCGATATCGCCGGCATTGATCTTCCGGTACTTATACCCCTGCAGTCCGTTGATCGGGATATTGAGCAGCTGATTGACCGCATTGGACTTATAGTAGGCGAGGTCAAGGGTCAGACGGCTGTCGAAGAATCGTCCCTCGAGACCGACCTCCCAGGAGTTGATCAGCTCATTGCGTACAGTCGGATCGTAGAGTACATCCTTCTTAGAGGCGATGATGTTGCCGTTGGGGTCCCTATTGATCCCATAGGTATTATAGAGCTGATAGGGCCCCATATCATTACCCACAGAGGCATAGGAGGCTCTCAGCTTCGCAAAGGTCAGCCAGTCCAGGTCACCCTCCACGGCGTTGCGGATCAGATCCGAGAGGACGACTGACGTACTTACCGAAGGATAGAAGAAGGATCGATTCTCCTTACTCAGAGTAGAGCTCCAGTCGTTACGTCCGGTCAGATCAAGGTAAAGGTATCCACCATAATTGACCTGAAAGGTTCCGTACAGAGAGTTGATCTTATGCTGACTGATGCTCTCATCAAGAGCAGGATTGCTGGTGCTGTTATTGACGCTAAAGAGATCAGGAACAGCCAGCTCACCGATCGTTACGCCGACACTCGAGAAGTCTCTCGACATGAGATTGCCGCCGAATGTACCATGGAAGCCAAAGTCTCCAAGTACCTCATCCTTGCCAGCAGTGAAGAGGAAGCTCATATTGGTCTCACTGAAGACATCCTTATGGATAGAGTAGGAGCCATTGGGCTTGATGGGTCCCTTGGACCACATCTTGGTATCACGATTGGTGGTATACATATCTGCACCGCCTCGGAGCTCCAGAGAGAGCCAGTCGGTAAAGCTATACTTCACAGATCCATTAAGGAGGAAGCGATCTCTCACGTCATCGTTGTTGTAGTATCGGGTAGCCCAGTAGGGATTGAGCCCGCTGGAGGGATTGTACCATATGTGACGGCCATACTCGTCTACCGCCGCAGAGAGTGAGGTAATATCCACATTGCCCGGCATAGAGAGCAGGGTGCTGAAGTAGTTGTCGTTACGATTACCGCTAATCGGACGATTATGCACATCGGTACGGATATACTGCACCTTAGCATCGACCGTCCACGCATCGCGATCTCCAAAGGTGGAGACGAAGCGAGTAATCATATTGAGACGGTTTAGCTTAGACTCCGGGGTCATGTCTCTATTGTAGGCATGAGTGATGGAGGCATAGACCGATGAGCCCTTACCGACTGAGCGGGAGAGGGCGATCGAGTTTTGAGTATTGATGCCCGTGCGGAGGAAGGAAGTAGCGCAGGGGCTCCTTCTTACCATTCCACTGCTCCACCTCTGTGCCGTCCAGCCTCGGACCCCAGCTCGATCCACTCTCCTTATCGAAGACACCGTAGGATCCCTGGCCGTAGAGCTTCTGGACATTTGGGGTCATGAAGACCGTCTCAAAGCCTGTAGACGAATTCACGCTTATCCCGAGACCCTTCTGCGCCATACCGGTCTTTGTCGTGATGAGGATCACTCCGTTACCGGCGCGAGAGCCGTAGAGTGCGGCGGCACTGGCGCCCTTGAGGACCGACATGGAGGCGATGTCATTGGGATTGAGGTCCCCGAGACCATTTCCCATATCGAGGGAGGGATTCCAGAAGTCGTTATTGGACGCTCCGGTAAAGTTGTCCATCGGCACACCGTCGACCACGATGAGCGGCTGATTGTCACCGGTCAGCGAGTTATTGCCTCGCAGCACGATCTTGGAGGAGCCGGCTATACCGCCTGCCCCCTTGACGACCTGAAGTCCCGCCACCTTACCCGCGAGAGAGTTGGTGACGTTGGTCTCGCGTCCCTTGAGGAGATCCTCTCCCTTCACCTCCTGGAGTGCATAGCCGAGAGAGCGCTTCTCGCGCTTGATGCCAAGTGCAGTTACCACCACCTCCCCCAGGAGCTCTGCATCCTCGTGGAGCACGATGGTGATCTGCCGGCGGCCGGCCACAGCCACCTCCTCAGTACGCATGCCGATGTACGAGACGATCAGCGTGCCATCGGAGGGGACCGCTGAGAGCTTGAAGTGTCCATCAATGTCAGACGATGCACCATTCTTGGCATCGCCCGACACCTTGATGATGGCACCTATGATAGGCTCACCATCCACGTCTGTGATCTGACCGGTCACATCTATGGTCTGAGCCCTAAGCCCCACAAGGGAGAGGAGGATCAGGGCTAAGGCGAGCCACACTTTTCGATTGATAAGAGTGTGAGTCATAAGTTGTAAGTAAAAAAGAGTGAAAGTAACGTCCGTAGGTTTCCTCACCCATAGTCGGGTGTGGCTCTATTGTGTAGCAAATATAACTATTTCCATAAATTAAGAGGAATTTACAGGACTGCCGTACTTGAGTGGCACATAGACCATTCGTGAGGGGGCGGGAATATGCACCCCATACGGACCGCCACAGAGCCTAAGACAGTCCCCTCCCCTACAGGCTGATTTCTTTTACCGGGTTTAGTGATCACTAAACCCGGGTTTGGACAAAACTATTACCGGTATTTACTCCCAGTAACCGAAGGGGTCTGCCCCAATGGTTCTACGTCTTATCTCTCGGGAGCCAAAAGAAACTTCACGACAGTTTTATATTCTTGAATGACAATACAAAGGTAGCCCCGGAAGTTCACAAAAGAAAGCTTCCGGGCGAAATATACCCTCTACTGAGTACCCTCTAAGGTACTAATACTGAGAAGTGAGTATGGTCAAAGGAGAGCTCGGGCAAGCGTCGAGGAGCCATTGGGACAGGAGATGAGGGTAAGCCTGTCTCCGCCGGAGCGGAAGAAGAGCTCCTTGCCCTGCAGCCCCACTTCCTCAAGCGACTCGAGGCAGTCTGCGACGAAGGAGGGGCAGATCACCGCTACGCTCTTCGTCCCCTCGGTCGGCAGCGCTGCAAGGCGCTTGATGAGCTCGGGGGCGAGCCAGCGGTGGCCGAAGCGCGACTGGTAGACCAGTTCACAGCTCCGGAGTCGACTTACCTCCGGCTGCTCCTGGAGTAGCTCCATCGTCCGGCGGCACTGATAGGGGTAGTCCCTCTCCGGGTCTCCGGCGTAGGGTTTTACCTGAGAGAGCGGTATGCCGTGGAAGGAAAAGATCAGGTGAGTGTCTGCCGGTAGCTCCGCTGAGGCGATCTGCTCTGCGAGGGAGCGGATGAAGAGCGGATGTTCGTAGAAGGGTCCCCGCTCGATGAGCTGATATCCTAGGCGAAGTCGATCGTAAGTCCTGTGGATAAAGTCCTGCACGGTGCCGAAGCTGCTGGAGGCAAAGTGTGGGTAGAGGGGCTGAGAGATCAGCTCGGTCACCCCGTCGGCCTCCGCCTGCCGCAGAGCGCGCTCGACAGACCCCTCCTCATACCGCATGGCGACGTAGGCGGGAGCGCCGGAGAGCCGCTCTATCTCGTCCGCCAGCTGCCTGCTGTAGACCTTCAGCGGAGCCCCCTCGGGGAGCCAGATCCGGCGGTACCGCTCCGCAGACTTGGGCGCTCTCGTCGGGGCGATCACTCTTCGGACCAGCAGCTGTCGGAGCAAATAGGGCATCCCCATCACTGCGGGGTCGGTCAGGAAGGTCTCGAGGTACTGTCGTACATCCTCCACCCGACAGGAGCGGGGGGAGCCGGTATTGGTGAGCAGGTATCCGGTCTTTGTCATCGCGCGGGAGTCTCTCGGAGTAAGGGTAGGAGGAGGATCGCCAGCAGTCCGGCAAGCGTCGTGGTAGCGGTCTGGGTGGTGTGGACGATCAGGGCAAAGGAGGCCGCCGGATCGGCAGCCACGCCGAAGAAGATCAGCGACTGGATCACCACGAAGTGCCACGGTCCTATATTTCCCTGCACGGGGAGGATCGAGGAGATCGTGATGAGTGAGAAGATCACCAGTGCCACATCGGCTCCTAGCCCTTCGGTGAAGCTAAATGCCTGAAATGTGAGGTAGAATGCAAAGAAGTAACAGAGCCAGATGCCGAGGGTGTAGAGGAGGAAGAGCCACCTAGCGCCACGACTCATCTCACCGATGGTTCGCAGACCAGCCAGGAAGTCGAGCCACCCCTTCTGTAGCTTACGGCGGAGCTGGAAGCGACGGATCACCCTCCTGAGGAGATAGACCCCGAGGAGGAGCGCCAGCAGCAGGAGCAGCCAGATCAGTGGGGACCCTGCCGGTCCGTCACCGATTGAGGGCCTCCGCACATGGTCGTGGAGGAAGGTGGTGAAGTAGGTCGCATTGAGCGCCAGACCGGGGAGGATCAGGAAAAGGGTGGTGAGCATGTCCACAGCCCGCTCGGCAATCATCGTCCCGAGGAGCCGGGAGAATGGGATGCCCGTGTAGCCCTGCATGGAGGTGCAGCGCCAGAGATCCCCGAGCCGCGGGATCGCCATATTGACCGCATAGCTCCCCTGGACGTGGAGGATGGAGGCGCCCAGAGTAGAGCCCATCCCCTCACGTCGAAGCGGCTCCACCTGGAGGTCCCACCGGAGGGCACGGAAGAGTACGGAGATCGGTCCGAGGAGGCAGGTGAGGGCGATGATCTCCCACCTTACGTCACTCGTCAGCGTCGACCGGACCACCTCGAAGTCTACCTTACGATAGAGCAGCACGATGAGCAGCCCGCCGAGGAGGAGCGGGAGGATGATCCGGAGACTCTTGTGTAGCTTACTGGCCATGAGTGCGTGGGTCCGCAGTCTTTTTGGTACTTTTGTACGTAACGGGGTGCTGAGAAGCGGTGACCTCGGTGAAAGATGGGGCAAAGGTAGTCTTTTTCACTCTAAGTGAGCTCCCTCCCCCTCAGGCACCACACCGATCCGCTCCCGCAGACAGAGAGCATCCTCCCTGAGTATAATGGCAAGACGCGTACGAGCTAAGAAAGCCCTCGGACAGCACTTCCTCCACGATGAGTCTGTGGCGGAGCGTATCGCTGAGATACTTGAGTCCCGTCAGGATCTGCCGATCCTGGAGGTGGGACCCGGTATGGGCGTACTGACGAAGTACCTCCTCCCTCTCTACCGCGATACGGTGGTGGTGGAGCTGGATCACGAGTCGGTGGACTACCTGAGGGAGACCTTCCCATCACTCAATGGGCGCCGACTGATCGAGGGGGACTTCCTGACGCTGCCGCTGGATCGAGTCTTCGCTAAGGGAGAGCCCTTCCTGCTGATCGGGAACTATCCGTACAATATCTCGAGCCAGATCTTCTTCCACATGCTGGAGTACCGCGACCTGATCCCTATGGCAGGGGGTATGCTGCAGAAGGAAGTGGCTCGCCGACTGACCTCGGAGCCGGGGAGTAGGGACTATGGGATCCTTACGGTCCTGCTGAGAGCCTGGTATGATGCTGAGTACCTCTTTACCGTCCCCCCGGGAGCTTTCACCCCACCCCCCAAGGTCCAGAGCGGAGTGCTCAGACTGACGCGCAACGACCGGACCTCTCTCGGTGTGGATGATGGACGCTTCCGCCAGGTGGTGAAGGCGGCCTTCGCACAGCGGCGTAAGATGATCCGATCCTCGCTGAGAGGTCTCCTGCCGGAGCCGATCCCGGCGGAGCTGGAGCACTACCTGACGATGCGTCCGGAGCAGCTCGATGTGGAGGACTTCATTGCCCTGACAAGAATTGTGGATCGGACGATGACCTGCCCTAATGATGACGAGAAGCTGAGATGATCGAACTGACCCCCGAGCTGACCAAGGAGCTCCGCGACTACCTCCGGAGCAATGATGCGGCAAAGCTGCAGCGGACCTTCAATGCGATGCACCCGACGGACATCGCCTCCTTCATCGACGACCTGTCGGATGAGGATGCGACCCGTGCACTGAGGGTGCTGCCGGACGTGAAGGTGGCGGACGTGATCACCGAGATGGACGAGGACCGACGGAGGGAGATCCTCTCGCTGGTGCCGGAGCAGGAGATCGCTACGAAGATCGTCCAGAATATGGATACCGACGACGCGGCAGACCTCATCCGTGACCTCCGCGCCGAGCGACAGGATGCGATCCTGGCTCATATACCGGACCTGGATCAGGCGGGGAATATCGTCGACCTGCTCCACTACGACGAGGATACCGCAGGAGGGGTGATGCGGAAGGAGATGATCGTGGTCAATGCCAATTGGTCCATGCCGATGTGCCTCGATGAGATGCGTCGGCAGGCTGAGGAGCTGGACGAGATCTACTACGTCTACGTCGTCGATGACCTGAAGCGCCTGATCGGCATCCTGCCGACCAAGACCGTGATCACCAATCCCTCCATCAGCGAGATACGGTACGTCATGCTGCCCAATCCTGTGATCCTCCACGAGAGCGACTCGATGGATACGGTGATCAATACCTTCGACCAGTATGATCTGGTGGCGATACCGGTCGTCGACGCCCTCGGACGACTTAAGGGGGTGATCACCATCGATGACGTCGTCGATGAGATGCGGGAGAAGCACGAGGCTGAGAGCCAGATGGCGAGCGGTCTCTCCTCCGACATCGACACATCGGACAATATCCTGAAGCAGACCGGTGCCCGCCTCCCATGGCTCCTAATCGGTATGATCGGCGGGATATTCAATAGCCAGCTCCTGGGCGTGTACGATAATGTCTTCGAGATGATCCCGCAGATCTCCCTCTTCATCCCCCTGATCGGTGGTACGGGAGGAAATGTCGGCATGCAGTCCTCGACCATTGTGGTGCAGGACCTGGCTCGAGGGACCCTGGATCTGAAGCGGATCCCACGCACGATCCTCAATGACCTATGCGTCGCCTTGGTGATCGCCAGTGTGATCAGCATGGTAGTCTTTACCTACAACTACTTCTACATCAAGGATATGCTCGTTATGGCGAGTGTCTCGATCAGCCTCTTCGTCGTGGTGATCTGCGCCAGCCTCTTCGGCTCTGTGATCCCCCTCCTGATGCACGCAGTGAAGATCGACCCTGCACGTGCCACAGGTCCCTTCATCACCATATTGGACGACCTAATCGGCATGTTTGTCTACATGACCATCACCCAGGCACTGTATGGACACTTTCACTGATACACGACAGAGATGAGACAGCCCCTTTACCTCCTTCCCCTTCTCCTATCCATCCTCCTACTCGCCTCCGGGTGCGGATCGCGCAAGAGCGTGGTCGAGAAGGCAGCCGAGAGGGCCTACTCCGCCGACTATGAGGCTCCGCGCAAGGAGGTAAGAGCGGTGTGGTTTCCCACCGTCTTCCGCTCTCAGTACGGTCGGATGACGATGGCAGAGCTGCAGGCAGACCTTAGACGCAAGGTAGACGAACTGGCGAAGCTAGGGGTAAATGTGATCTACTTCCAGGTTCGTCCGGAGGCTGATGCCTGGTACTACTCCCCCTATGAGCCGTGGAGCCGATTCCTGACGGGTGAGCAGGGACGCGCCCCGGAGCCGCTCTGGGATCCTCTCGCCTTTATGATAAAAATCTGCCACGAGCGCTCCATCGAGCTACATGCCTGGATCAATCCCTACCGCGCCGTGGCCGACATCTCTTCCTACGTCGCACCGGGGCATCCCTCGAAG
>QWCE01004017.1_pt1 | contig 16824 bp, 14 predicted proteins | sample 1972531 | NCBI WGS metagenome assembly QWCE01 (sample SAMN09866716, study PRJNA288562) | Human gut metagenome isolate term4_stool, whole genome shotgun sequencing... | reverse complement strand
TTTTTGAGTTTTAAACTTTGGTAGAAGTCTTGAACTCCTTATATTTACATAACTATTTGCCTCTATCACTATTATGACACGAAACCCGCATGTAGGATCATATACCTTGTTTATGTTGGTTTTTCCGTCCATTACAATCCTTGCCAATAGTTTTGAAACTGTCTGTGGCGTGAAAAATTCTCCGCCGGATTTGCCTGCGTTACTTGCATAGTTGGAGATTAAATATTCGTATGCATCTCCAAATGCATCTATATCATTATTTTGAAATTCACCAAAATTTATCTCTGCTATTCCTGTTAATATATCTGCTAATCTTTTATTTTTTTCTGGAACTGTTCCTCCTAGCCTGTTACTTTTAGTATCGACATCTTCAAATAGTCCTTTTATATCATCTTCTGAAGGAAATCCTACTGCGCTTCCTTCTATGTTTTTGAATATATTTGCTAGATCAGTGTTTAAATTTTCATTTGTTCTCGCATCTTTACAAACATTTACAAAAAGCTCGCTTGGTAAAATAAAAAAACCTTTGTCCTCAACTGTTCCGGGTCTGAAGTCTCTCTCTGCTTCTTCGTCGGTGATGGCCGCATAGTCGAAGTCTAAATCTCCTGCTTCATGTTCTGCTATGTTGAAAAATTCTGTTATGTTTTCGGAAATAAATCTATAGAATAGAATTCCTAATATGTATTGTTTGAAATCCCAGCCATCGACAGCTCCTCTTACATTGTCCGCAATCGCCCAAATTTTTCTATGTAGTTCTGCTCTTTGCAATGATTCATTATTCTGATTTTCTAAATTCGTCATATCTTACCTCGCTTTGTAAAATTTTCCTATTTTAAAAATATAATTCCTTTAAAATTCATTTTTTATAAACTTTTTTCTTATTTTAATTATACATTATATAAAGTTTTCATTCCATTACTACTATTTTGGTTAAAATATTAAATTTTATTAAAAATATTTTATAAAATACAAATATTTAGTTTTACAACAAAAAAAAACACCTACCATTTTGATAGATGCTCTTTTTCCATTACCTCTTATCCAATACGTATATTATCTCTCCCACGAAGACTATGTGTGGTTGCCATCCTCCTTTGAAATCTGGATAGACTTCCAGCATTGAGGCGTAATATTCCTTTACTTTTGGTGCGAGGTTTTCTTTTGAAAACTGGTGTTGGTAGAGTTTTTTACATAGAAATGTTAAGTTTGCTTCTTCAAATGTTACACTTTCTCCAATTTGTATCGGTGTAAGTCCTGATGCTTCGTCCTTGTTGCCATCCCTTCCTGAATGTGATCCCATGTATCCCAAGGCTTTTTTGTGACTCTGTGGGTAAAAACTCACTGTGAATGTGTCGGAATTATTTAAAAATTCGCTGGTGTATCTCGCAGGATGGATGTAGACTGTCACTATTGGTAAACTTTTGTTTCCATCTCCCCAAATATTTCCAAGGCTCCCCCAACTAATGGTGCAGCTGTTGTGGTTCTCCATGGTTCCTGCTGTGACAAGTCCCCAATCTTTGTCAAACATTTCAAATATTTTATAGTCCTTTGATTTAAAATTTTCCATATATGCTCCTGTTTTTTTATTATTTTTTATATACCCTAGTTAATTTTATTTTTCACCATCTACGCAAATCGAACACTATTTATAAAATAAAACATCTACTTTTGCAGATGTTTTCGTAAAATTTTTTATGATTTTCTAGCCAAAAATGCAAGATGATATTTTTCATCAAGATGATATTCGCATTTAAAACCAATCTTAGTCAATGTTTCTGTGAGATATTCAGGAGAATATACTTCAAAATCTAGCATATCCGCCCATTTTTTTACATTTTTATGTTCTCTATATGCTCCTTCATTGCATATTAAAAACTGACCATCCTTCACTAAAACCCGATGGATTTCCCTAAAAGGTACTTCTATATTGTTCCAAAAATAAATGGTTTCAAATGCTGTAACTATGTTTATGGATTCATCTTCAAAAGGTAACTTAGCCACGTCTGCTTCAATTATTTTGCACCTGCCATCTCTTATAGCTTCGCTATTTACTGAGCTTGCGATATCGACACTTGTTTTAGAATAGTCCATTCCATATACTTTTTTAGCCTTCGTTAAAAAATATTGAACATTACGTCCACCGCCGCATCCTAGATCTAAAACTACATCTGAGTTTTCAATATGTAAGAATGATCTTCCCCATTTCGCCAATTTTTCGTGACCTATGTTCATTCCTTTGACCATGAATCGACCGCCGAAATTGTTTTTAGGATTTTTTACATTTTCAAAAAAATTTTTTAACATTTCACTCTCCTATTAATAACTGTTATCAATGTTATTTTATCATAATTTTTTATTGCAAAATTAATGTATTTTTGAAAAGTTTTAAATGAAATTCAATGTAATTTTTAAATGCTATCCGGATAGCATCTGTTTTAATGTTCTGTTAAGATACTTCGCTTTCGCAACGCTTACTCAGTATGACCAGGTGGAGGAGTACTCGTGAATATGACCAGGTGGAGAGGTGCTCGCTCAGTATGACCTGGTGTGGGAAATGCTATACGTATAGCGTCAACTTTTATCTTCTTGATTTAAATAACGTCAAAGTTTATTTTTCATGCTTTACGTAAAGCGTGATAATCATTATTAATTGTCTTTTATGTAGCAAATTAATTTTCTCTAGCCATCTGCCTGAATGAATATTTAATTATCACTAGGATATTTTCCCCTACTCCTAGTTCTAAGTACAGTCCATGTTTATTTCTATTTTCTTTGATAAAGTTGGTCAATTTGCTAAAATAAAACATTTATTTATTATTATAGCATAATAAAAATTTTTAAATGTTCTAATTGGCAATAAAAAAAGATAAGCATTTGCCTACCCTCTAATCTGAATATTTATTACGCTTACTGCTTTTATCAATATATTACTAATCTATAGAAATTCCTAATAAATGAATTCTATTCAACTTCTTTTAAAATTTCTTTCATTTTTTTTGAGAAATTACTCCTTGATTTTGAACACATCTTTTCATAAAAACTTTTTATATCTCTATCATGTAGATTCACTATAATTTGTGTTTTAGTTAAACCAATTTTCAATATTCTTTCAATTTGCAACACATCCCATGTATTTATAGCATTCATCTCTTTTATTACTTCATGAGTTTTAGAAACTGAAAAACTTTCTCTCAACCGGTCTATTAAATATTCTTTTTTTATAAATTCTTCATCCTCATTTCTTCTTTCAATCTTCATTTCCCTTATACATTCTGCATTTTTTCTTTCTAAAACTTCATTAGCAGCTGTTCTGTCGATAATGTTTTTTAATAATATTTCTAATTCAGAACCTTCACTATAATCTGCCTCTGCAAAATATTTTATTCTATTTTCTTCAATCATCTTATAGACCTTGTTTTTTGAATCTTTCCCATATACACCAATAGAAAATCCACCATTGCTAGACACAAGCTTCATACAAGGAATATCTGTATCACTATCTCCAATATATACCATATTCCTAAATGGAACCCTAAGCTCATCATCAGTCATAAAGTCATTTACCTTTGCATCATTAATATCTAGAGCACCTTTTTTTATTCTAAACAAAAATTGTGTCTTGCTTGTATAGTTTATACATTGAGCTGGCCATACCGCAACGCCGTCCTCATCATAATAAAATGAACTAGCATAAATCTTTTTAAAATATTTTGCTATCTTTGTTCCTTCAATCATTTCTTTTAGCCCTGATGAAATTATATAATGCTCAACTATGATTCCTTTTTCTTTGCCATAAGCATTTATTCTATCAAACCATTCACTGACTCCAGGACATAATTCAACACTTGCTCCATATTTATTAAGTGTTTCTTTGTTGAAAATATGTTTACCTCTAGATTCTTTAGCCATCTTGTACATCCATGCCAAGTTTTGGTCCATATCATTATCTCTCGCTAACTTATTTGATTCATTCCAAAATTTTTCAACTTCCTGTCCTAAAGATTGTATAAAACCTTGTGCCTGCATATCATTTGGAGAAAGTGTCTTATCAAAGTCATAGCAAATTGCCAAAACTATTTCTTTTTCTTGTAGATCACCCATAAATTTTAATCCTCCCTATTTTAAAAATTGCAGAATATATAGCTTTATGTATGTATTCATTTATATTTCTTATATAACTATTATAACATTTATAATTATTAATTTAAAAAAATCATCAAATAATATAGTTTATATTTCAAGTAACATACATATTTATAATTTGAATGTTGATTTTTAAATAAAGAGAGACTCGAGTTAACGAGTCTACCCAATATTTGACGTAGAACCTTTAAAATATTTATGACTTTTTATTTTTATCTTCTCTATTTATTATTTGAAAAATATTTTACAAAAAACAATATAATTGAGATTGCAATAAGTATCTTTCCAGCAACCCTCAGAGACTCATATTGATTAAAAAAATTAAAATTTAAAAATATTAGCCCTAAGGCAATAGTAAGTGGGTAGAGTTTTGTTAAATTTTTCATGTATATCTCCCTTCTAAATCTTTATTTTAGAATTGATTAGCATTAAATAACATAATTTTTGCTAGTACCAAGTAACTATTCCTTCATTTTTAAAATCATTAGTTTCAAAGAATTCTTCAAGTTTAGATAGAGCTTTTTCTGCATATACATAACCACCATAATCTTTATCAGGATCACAAATTGGCAGTTCTTCCTCAGTATATGGCTCTTCTCCATTTTCAACTCGCATCTTATTAAGACTATCCCTCATATCATTAAGCTCTGCTCCTAGTATATTTCGATAAAAATCCTTTTGTGAGCTTTCTTCAAGAAAAATTTTTCTTTTCTTTAAATCTGCGACGATTATACCAGGAAATTCCGTTTTCCCTTCCGGATAATATTCATAAACAATTTCATCATTTGAAAATGAAATCGTCTTTAAAATAACCATTGCACACCTCTTTTATTAGTTATAAACAAAATTCCCAGTCAACAATCAAGTTTTTAATTCTCTAAGCCGTTTAGAAACATTTCAAACATTATTCCTTTAAACTTTTAAGTCTAATTTTGACCACACCAACCTTTCTAAATTTTTACGCAAGCTCTAAACCCTCTTGATTGATAATATGAGTCTGCACCGTTGTGATAGGTAAATGTTCTGTCGTATCTTTTGCTACAAAATAGAGCACCACCTAAGTTTCTTATATCATCTGGTGTGCTTACCCAGCTGCTTGTCTTAATATCAAGGTCTTCTATGTTTTGAATGGCATAGTATTCTTCTTCATTTATTATCCTTAGACCCATTTTCTTCGCTTCTTCCTGAGCTGATGAGAGCGGTGGATTTTTCTTTCTTTTTCCCCTAGCATTTTGATCATAGCATAAACTTCGACGGTCTTTTGGACTTTCCTTTGCCATATCTACATAGACTAATCCTCTAAAGACTTCTAGATCTACTATGTCAGGCTCTCCACCTGTTTCCTCCATCTTTAAGACCGCATCGTATAGTGTTTCATTTGACATTAGCGATTTTTGGACAAAATCCCATTTGATGTGTGCATGTCTATGCATATTGGCATTGAATCTTTCTTCTAATTTTTCAAAAACTTCTTGTCATTTTTTTCCATTTGAGCTTCCTTCTTATTTTACTTATCTATGTTCTGCTAATATATGTAATAATTTTGAAATCGAACTTTTAAAATTCATCCTATCTACATGTTGCCAGGTTTCTAGTTTAGCCTTAACAAATAATTTAAGCTCGTCCTTTTTAAAGATTATTTCGTTTCTAATAGTATAACTAATCTGCAAAGTTTTATTAAAATAGAGTTATCCTTCTTAGTTACTATTATATCATTTGACATATAACATATACCTCATTATTTTTACACTTTTTATAAACATAAATCCTATGGTAGTTGTTCAAGACCAAGCTCTTTCAGGAATACATTATGAGAATCTTTTGCCTTTTTGATGTCATCCTCTATTGTCCTCAATTCTTTTGCCACTTCTTCAATATCAATTATTTTTTCTTCAGGAGCTGTATTTACATATCGAGAAATATTTAAGTTGTATCCATTCTTCTGAATTTCTTCCATAGATACACGACGTGAATACCTCTTGTCATCTTCTCGGCGAAACTGATACGTCTCAACAATCTTGTCTATATGTTCAGGTAAAAGAACATTTTGTCGTTTACCTTTTTCATAATACTCACTTGCATTGATAAATAGCACATCATCAGGTTTCTTGCATTTTTTCAATACAAGAATGCAAACCGGTATTCCTGTCGAAAAGAATAAATTAGCCGGCAGTCCAATTACCGCGTCAATATTTCCATCTTTCAGAAGTTTAGTTCTAATTTTCTCTTCTGAGCCCCCTCTGAATAATACTCCATGAGGTAAAATAATCGCCATTGTTCCATTTTTACTCAAAAAATGAAACCCATGTAACAAGAATGCAAAATCAGCTGCCGACTTTGGTGCAAGTCCATAACTTTTAAAGCGAAAATCTTCGGCTAACGTATCATCCGGTTCCCATCTATAGCTAAAAGGCGGATTTGCTACTACAGCATCACACTCCAACTTTTTAGCCGGGTTCATTTCATTCAGTAACGACCAATCATTTAACAAAGAATCTCCGTGAAAAATTTGAAACTCCGAATCCTTAAACCCATGTAATAGCATATTCATTCGTGCAAGGTTATATGTCGTTATATTCTTCTCTTGTCCATATATTTGGCTAATACTATTCGGTTCAAGATGTTTTTTTACATTAATAAGTAAAGACCCAGAACCACATGCGAAATCCAAGAGATTATTTATAAAATCTCTTTTCCCTAATTCCGGTTTATGGCTATCCAATATAACAATTCTAGAAAGAATATTAGAAATCTGCTGTGGTGTATAAAATTCTCCAGCTTTTTTACCAGAACCTGCTGCAAACTGCCCTATTAGATACTCATAAGCATTACCTAACAAATCCACTTCATCCGTGAACTCAGCAAGTCTTTCGGCAATTTCTGTTATTATTGAGCATAGCATTTCATTACGTGATTGATAATTTTTACCTAATTTATCCGAATCAAGGTTCACCTCTGAAAATAGTCCATGAAATGTACTATCAAACGATTCATTTTCAATAAATTTAAAACCAGCTTGCAAATTCTTCAAAAGTTGATTATTTTGAGTCCTCGACAACTCATAAATATTACTCCATAAGTACTGTGGCTTAATGACAAAATGCACCTTTTTACGCATCTGATTCTCAAAAAAGGATACTTGATCCAAATTATTGATATACCATAAACTCAAAGGAGTTAGCTTCTGACTTTCAAGTAAACTAGCATATTCATCTACAAGAGTTTGCCTTGCTCTTTTAATGACCTCATTATTTGTCTCATTTTCCTTTACGGGCAGCTTGCTTATAGGTAATGTATTAAAATAATACGTTATCTTTAATTTTAATTCTGCTATAACCTTATCTATTTCCCCACTATTTTTTATGTTTTCAATTTCTTTCTCACAATTCGTATAGTCTTTCCCAAGCTCCTTATTTACAGCAGTTTCATAATTGTCTGAAAGATATCTTAAGAAAAGAAAAGATAACATATAATCACGAAAGTCATCCGCATTCATAGTGCCTCTAAGTTTATCGGCGATTCCCCAAAGAGCTGCCCCTAACTGCTTTTGTTGTATATCATTCATTACTCTTCCTCCTGATTTTGAGTTTCCTCAAATATTCTCTGATTAAAATTATAGTCTTCCAAAAAGTTATTAAGGATGTTTCTAAAATATTCTTTATTTTCCTCTACCATTTCTTTAGGATCAAATAAAGAATAATTTCCATGACTCAAAAGGTTGACTATCCTTGTATATACTGGCTCATTTTCCGCATCACCTTTTCTAATGCATGAAGAAAAATGAGCGTAACCATGAAATGATGCTGTTTTTTCTAATATGTTTCTCAATATATTGAAATGATAAGTGTATAATATACCGGTATCGGACGCTTTTTTTAATTCTTTCAATAATGCAACATGATGAAAAAACGGCGTTTTGGTAGTATCTTTTAAAATATACGTAGCGTTGTCTTTGCTTTTTTGCAAAAATAACTGCTCAGCTCTGCTAATTTCATTACACAAAACATTAAAAAACAATGTGTGATGTGATGATACGATAACTTTTACAACTTCTCCTTTCATAAGTGCCGCCAAATGACTAGCTACGGCAATTACATTGTTATCATCCAAAGAAGATATCGGATCATCTACATAAATGTATTTTACCCACTCATACGCCTCTGCTTTATCTATTACCAATTGGACGATAGCCAAGAAAAAGCACCAAATAAAGATGTTCTCTTCGCCCCGAGACACCTTAATATTATCTATTCTTTGCATAGATTCTTCTCTATAAAAATTTATAGACGCATCCTCATAATTAATACTAAAATCAAAGTCAGCATATCTATGAAGAAATGGGCGAATCTTGTTATCCATATCAAGATCTTTTAATCCATTGAAAAAGCGAGAACTCTTATTGAACTTTAACACACGCTCTGTATCATTGTCTAAATCATTATCCCAATAAAACAAATCTTCTGTAAAAGCATTGTAATAAAGTGTATCTGCTGTTTTTTCTCCAGTTTCTTCATTCAATTGCTGTCCTAAAGACTTAAATTCACCAGAAAGTCTTGTTTTACCTGTTCCGTTATAAGCAAATAAAACAATGTATTTTTTCTCTTCCAATAATCTTTTAAAATATTCGGCAATTTCTCTAATTGAATTAAATTCCTTATATCCAATTCTTTTAAAAATAAAATCAATGTTTGCAAGGGCTTCACTAGATAATCCCTCTTTCAAAATATAATTTCCAGAACTTCTATCTTTTTTATAATTATCCGTAATTATTTTTTTATATTGTTGGAAAGGATTATTGTTATGAGGTTTATTCCCTAATGTTTTGTTTGTTAGTTTTTGAAATTCTTCTCTTGTGAAGCTTTCAGGGATATTCATACTCATTTACAACACCTCCTCAATAGAGGGAAACAATCCTTGCATTAATGCTTTTTTATGTTGTTTTAACGCTTCTATTTTTTCTTTTTGACTGCTTATCAACTCATCTATCCCCGATAAAAATTTAGCAATTTTTTGTTGTTCATCTGGGTCTTTTGGAATAAATATTGAACAAGATAACACATCATTTTTTTTCAAATTTGTCTGTTTTACCCCATCATCGAAAGATAAAAAATATTTATTTCTATTTATAGTGTAAAAAAGTAATGTTGAATTTACTTTTTTGGGAATTAGCCTACAGACACGCTGATTAACTGAATATACATTATCTTTTTCAACCAAATAACACTTAGATAAAGCCCTACCATTTGGTACATCGCTTAGTACCATAAGAATATCTCCTTTATATGCTAATAAGTTTGCTTCATTGGTATATTTTATTATTTCTCCTTCTGTAGAAATAAACTTTGAATTTACTACTATATATTTTCCATTATCAATAATATTATTTTCATGTGCTTTTCCATTTTCATAATCTGCAATTTTCTCAATAGTGGTATTTTCCCAGTCTCCACTATCTCTAAACTCTGGAAACCTCCATTCAGGAACAGTTTTCTCTTCGGCTGGAAACAACCTTTGCATCCAACCTTTTTTATATTCATTCAGCAATGACAATTTCTTTTCTTCGGCAGAAATAAGTTCATCGATAGAAGATAAACAATCCGCAATTTTTTTTTGCTCTAGTAGTTTTGGCACAGCAACAGGCATATTCCACAAATACTTAGTGTCAATACTTAATGCTCCATGAGCTCTGGCTCCAATTTCAATATATTTTCTTAACCATTTTCCATGATAATTCGTGTTAAAAAGTTGATCAAAAAATAAAGGTTCATATTCATCACCAATAACTCTAAAACAAGTAAAAATACTATTTGGAATCGCAGCTTCCTCATATTCTTTGAGCATTGATATATATCCTTCTGGAAATTCTTTAGTTGAACTTTTATTATATGCAAAATCATTTTTCCGAATTACATAGTAATTTTTATATGAATTTCCTGCTATTTCTCTTCCAAATTTTTCAACCTGTGGAATAAGCCCCACTCCAGATGTTACGCTCATAAGAACATATTTTTTATCTCCAGCACGATCTTTAATTGGTTCCATGATGTAGCCCAATTTTTTGATATCCCACTTTGGATAGCTATCAAAACTTTCAAACCTCCATTTAGGAATTGCACATTTAATATTTTTACTCATACGCTTTTAACCCCACAATCTCTCGTCCATCTGCCATTTTCTTTAATAATGGAACCAATTCATCCATAAGCTCCAATTCTTTTTGTGTTCGTTCTCTCCAACTAAGATTTAGAGGTTCAAGTAAATCAATCAATTTTTCTCCATCAAAAATCATTCTTTCCATAATTCCATTAACAAAAGCTTCTAAAGAGCCAGGCTCAATCCCATACTTTTCAGATATGGAAATCAGTTTCTTAGAAGATTTTTCAGCTTTAAATTTCTGGTATCCCTCCATTACTTCCTTTTCACTTAAGCCTTTATTCTCTTTTGAAGACTTAATAAATTGATCAAGCTCTTCTATATACTCTTCAATGTCTTCCCGCTCATCCATAAAGTTAGAAGTAGAAGCAATCAAATCAATCAGTTCTTTTTTTGTCATTTTTTCTTTTTTCGGCACATTAGATTGAGTATACCTTGAAATAAGTGCCATAATATAATCATAATCAATAACGGCAGATGCAAATAACACAAATTCAAAGTCCAATTGCTCTACTTCAGGAGATACATTATGAATGTCTTTTTCCTGTTCATCTTTTAACCTTCCGGCAATATCTAAATATGCCCCTCTAAATGCTCGAACTGTATCTTCTGGTAATAAAGTCTCAATAGTAGCTACTTGCTCCTCTTTTATATCTGTGTATTGATCAAGTTGGGTTTTGAGCCTCTGTATTTGTTTAAATTTATCAATAAACATGGCACGAGCTGTATCACCTTTAAGATTACTTACTGCTTCAGGCTTACACTCAAGTCCTTGCGCCTTCATAAACTGCTCAAGTTCATCTACTGCTTTTTCCAACTTTTTAATCATAGTAGGAGCCGGATCTACGAGCCAAATTTCTTTAACTCTCTCGCTGTTTTCTTTTCCTGAAAACAATCTAATCGCTGCATCAACTTCATCTTCATGTCCTCTAAAATCAATAATATTGCCATAAGGTTTAGTGGTATTAAGCACACGATTAGTTCTTGAAAAGGCTTGAATCAATCCATGTTGCTTCAAGTTTTTATCTACATATAAAGTATTTAAATATTTAGAATCAAAGCCTGTCAAAAGCATATCTACAACAATAACAATATCTATTTTGTTTTCATGTGGATAATCCGCATTTGGATATTGTTGGTCTTTTATCCGTTTTTGTACATCTTGATAATACAAATCGAAGTCGTTGATAGTATGATTTGTTTTGTATTTTGAATTATAGTCATCAATAATTCTCCTTAAGGCTTCTTTTTTCTTGTCCGGCTCTTGTTTATTATCTTCTTTTTCTTGCACAAGATCCTCTTGCAGTTGTTTCACATCTTTATTGCCTTCAGCCGGAGGCGAAAAAACGCAAGAAATATTCAATGGAATAAAACCTCCATCTAAATCTAAGTATTCTTTCTGTACCTCTTTAAATAAACCATAGTACTCTATTGCTTCATTTATACTTGCTGTTGCAAAAATAGCATTATACCGTCTACTATATGTTGCCGCATCATGCTTGGACAAAATAGCTTCTACAATTTTCCTTTTGCTTATCTTTGTATTTGCTTTTGCTGCAATATGAGTATCATCTGGCTTAAAATAATCAATGTGAAAACGTAAAACGTTGCCATCATCAATCGCATTTGTGATGGTGTAAGAATGAAGTTCTTTTTCAAAGACATCTTTTGTTGTTTTATAAGAACCAATTGTCCCATCAACTTGTTTATAATTTGAATTTTCTTCAAAAATTGGTGTGCCAGTAAAACCAAACAATTGTGCTTTTGGGAAGAAAGTCTTTATTGCTTCATGATTATCTCCAAATTGTGAACGATGGCATTCATCAAAAATAATCGCCATACGCTTATCTTGAAGCTTTAGTAGCCTTTCTTTAAAAGTTAATTCGCCTCTTCTTCTTTTTTCTTGATTACGCTTACTATCGTCATCAAGTGCAAGTCCAAGTTTTTGAATGGTAGTAACTATCACTTTATCCTTATAATCATCCGATGTGAGACGCTTAACTAAACTTTCTGTATTTGTATTTTCTTCCACACATCCTTCTTGAAACTTATTAAATTCTATACGAGTCTGTCTATCCAAATCTTTTCTATCCACAACAAACAAGCACTTTTCAATGTCCGGATTATCTTTCAAAAGTGTTGATGTCTTAAAGGATGTAAGAGTTTTTCCACTACCTGTAGTATGCCAAATATATCCATTGCCTCGATTTTGCTCAATACAATCCACAATGGCTTTCACAGCATAAATTTGATATGGTCGCATAATCAATAATTTTTGCTCACTCACTACCAAAACCATATATCTACTGATAAGTTCTCCAATAGTACACTTAGGCAAAAAACAATTCGCAAATTCATATAGATTGGTTATTTTATTATTGTTCTTATCTGCAAATTCATAAATAGGCAAGAATCTCTCATCTGCATTAAATGAAAAATGCTCCTTGCGATTATTGGCAAAATAATAGGTATTAGTTTCATTACTAACAATAAAAAGCTGAATAAAACAAAGTAGAGAATTTGTATATCCATTTCCAGGATCATTTTTATAATTCACTATTTGTTCCATCGCTTTTTTAGGTGTGATTTGTAAAGTTTTTAATTCAATCTGAACTACCGGGATCCCATTAATAAGCAAAATAACATCATAACGATGGTTACTATTTTCTGTATTAATACGCAGCTGATTAACTACTTCAAATTCATTTTTGCACCAGTTTTTGAGATTCACAAGAGTATATTGCAAAGGCGTATCATCATCTCTTTTAAAAGTATTTATTTCTCTGAGCTTTTTTGCATTCTCAAAAACATCTGGATTTATTATACTATCACGTAATCTTATAAATTCAGAATCACTTAATTTTACACGGTTCAATCTTTCAAAATGTTTTCTGAAATTTTCTTCTAATGAAAATTTATCTCTAATATCTTCACGATAAACATATTTTAAATCTATCAATTTTTTGATAAATTGATTTTCTATTTGCTGTTCGTTCTTCATACTCATTATCCTTATCTAACTTAATTCATATCTTCCAATAACGAAATCAAATCCTGATCCAAATTTTTCTTTTTACAAAGTTCTATCAAGGCATATCTTGCTATCTGGTTAGGTTTAGATTTATTATTCTCCCACCGATTCACAGAACTGAAGCCGACATGTAATTCTCTGGCTAATCCTTCTTGCGATAAATTTAATTCTGAACGAATGGTCTTAATGATTTCAGAAAGCTCCATACCAATCTTCTCCTTAAAAATTTTTATACTACATTTATATGTCATATATTATATCATAAGCTATAGCGTTTGGAAATATCATTCAATATGATTCCACTTTATAAATCAATTTCTTTTGGATTTTTTCTATTATTTCTTGCAGTCTCTTTTGTTGTAACCTTATCCCTAACCTTTTCTCTATTGAGGGTTTTAATAATTGATTCTTTTTCCTTTTCAACTTTATCTCTACCAAGATAATCATTCATATTAACCTTCAGATGTTCCAACTCCTCATACTGTGTTGATAATGAATTATGTTTCTTTGCAATCTCCTCTTGTTTAGCCCACAATGTTTTTGAATGTTCATTGAATTTCCGGAAAAGTTTTTTGCCTGATTTTGTTTTCCATTCCTCCAACACCACATGTCTCAAGTGAGGAAATTGCTTAAGAAAAATATCTATTTCTTCATAAGACTTCTGATAGGCTTCCACATCTTTTCTGTCATCATCATATAAATTTTATCGTTCGAATTTTTGCGATAACCTTCATGATGTTCTCTTTTGTTCATACATATTTGAATATGCTTTACAACTTCCCTAATCCTCTTTTGTTTCCATAAAAGCTTATCAAATTCTCGTCTCAGCTCATTCTTTGCAATAGATATTCAGCTAATCCCTCGCTCCCATTATTCCATAGAATTAAAACCCTTATCTCTAATTTCAATAAGTGTTGAATCTTCTGTTTTAAAATTATGGTTTGTTGCCCAATGCTCATAACCTTTGCTTGATTTTACTTTTTCGTTATTCTTGATATCGATGATATTGCCAAGTTCTTTGTCTTTATTCAGTATTCTATCTTTGATTTTTCCCTCAGCATAATTAACTCCCATAGTCTTTGCTCTGGTAAATCTCTGTTGATTTTATCGGGAGTATCTTAGTAACAGCCATTATCCAATTACCTCATTTATGATATAGTCAGAAATTTTTTCTCTAAATTTTATAGTATTGATCACAAGCCTGAAACTTTAAAAATATCTGAAGATCTTAATATGGATATGTCAGAAGTTAAAAGGATAAGAAAAAAAGCAGAATTAAAGATCGAGTAAACAAAACTATTTAGATCTTTAAAAGTGAATATTATATATCATATTATCCTAAATTTGATTTAGATAGTACCAGGTCAAGCCCTACAAATAAAATCTATTCTCCAGTTGAAAAAATAGTTTTTAAAAAAATTGATACAGATAAAAGCTTATTAATAGAAACAGTACACAGTTTAAAAAAAGGTATGTAAATTTTTAATCATTTACATACCTTTAATTATTGTTACGATATTGTTACACTTCGATTTTTAAATGGCTTGATATAGCTAATTATAAGCATTTTTTATTTATTCCCATTCTTCTTTTCCAAACGTACAATATATCCCAAACCGTTCAGAATACTATATTCTATTTTTTCTAGTATCACTAAATCCACCTAATTATAGACCATTTTCAAATTTTTAGTCCCGTCCCAGTCCCAGTACCGGAGAAAAAATTATAAACTTTACTTAAAAAGGCATCAGATTTATATTTGTTGAATTTTTTTGTGCAAATAAAGACATTTTTTGACTTTTGCTCTGGAATAGGAGGAGGACGATTAGGTCTTGAAAACTGTGGATTGGAATGTGTAGGATCATCAGATACTAGTAGGTTAGCGAATACAACATACGACCTTTTATTTCCTAGTAAAAAAGATATAAATTACGGTGATTTGAAAAAAATAAATCCAAAATCTCTTCCTAATTACGATCTTTTGATAGCAGGGTTTCCATGTCAAAGCTTTTCTGTAATAGGCAGACAACAAGGAACAAAGGATCCTAGAGGACAGATAATTTACTATCTAATGAATATAATAGAGGAAAACATGCCTAAGGTTTTTATTTTAGAAAATGTAAAAGGTCTAATTAGCCATGACAATGGGAAAACTTTTAAAGAAATAACGAAAGCTTTATCTGATATTGGATATGATGTTTTTTATAAAGTTTTGAATAGTATTGATTATGGAGTTCCTCACATGAGGCAAAGAATATTCATTGTAGGATTTCATGGAGATCTTCATGTTCAGAAAAATGACTTTAAATGGCCTATAACAAAACCTCGTGTAAATATTTCAGACTTCTTGTTTCCTGAAAATAATGAAATGCCAATAGAAGAAAAACGATGGTTTTACTATGATTATTTAAATAATGCTAAGAACAAAGGTAAATTTGATATACATGAGATACTAAAGCAAGACAATTTAATAGTGGATACTCGCATGTCAGATTTGAGATTGTATGTAAATAGAATGCCTACATTAAGAGCTCATAGAGACGGTATTTACTATGTGAGAAATAAAAAAATGTATTATTTAACTGGAGCAGAAGCCCTTTTATTCCAAGGATTTAATAAAAATCATTTGGCTAGAGTAAAAGATAAGGTAACTAATAGACATTTATTAATGCAAGCTGGAAATGCTATGACAGCAAATGTTGTTGAAGAAATAGGAAAATCAATATTAACTACTTTAGGAGGAGTAAATGGATAATTGGAAAATTTTCGAATTAGATTGTACTGATTATTTAAACAAAAAATATGGTGAAAACTTTACACACCTAGGTTTCAGCGATTCAACTGTGAGTGATATCAAATATGAAAATAATTCAAAATTATTTTATATAGAAGCAAAAATGCCATCTGCACAAAGTGGTCAATTTGTTCTTTTGCCAGATTATGAAAAGAAAGAGTTTGTATTTTCTACAAGAAATAAGACAAAACAAAATGAAAACACTGATTTTATAATTCAATATATGAATAAAAATTTTGAAAGATATGCTAACGCTGGAACCACTGGTGAAGATATAGAGATAGATCAAAAAATTTTTAATTCATGGATAGTAAATGCTTATAAGGAGAAGATGGTTAAATTTTTTATCACAAAAGGTGATAATTATATTATATTTCCAATAGAAAAATACGGTGAATATTTTTCTATAACAGCAAAATATAGAATTAAAAAAAGTGGTTCATCTAAAGTTCCTAAAAGCAGTCAGAAAGATGTTTTAGAAAAAATCAAATCAATGAGCATTAAATTCAAACTATTAGATGACTTCGAAATAGAATCTAGCCAGGATCTTAATAAAATGAAATTCAAAGTATTGGATTCTGATTATATGTTTAGTCGTAAGAATGATAATGTTTATAGAATAAGAAAACTTTCTAACACTAGAAATGCCAATGTTATTTTCAGTATTCAGCTTCTTAAAGAACAAGACTCCGCAGATTTAAAA
>QWCE01003604.1_pt1 | contig 16833 bp, 19 predicted proteins | sample 1972531 | NCBI WGS metagenome assembly QWCE01 (sample SAMN09866716, study PRJNA288562) | Human gut metagenome isolate term4_stool, whole genome shotgun sequencing... | reverse complement strand
GCATCGTGCTGACGCACGCTGCGCCGTCTCATGCAGAATCTGACGCGCCCTCGGCGCTATAAAAAGCTTTTAAAGCTTTTTATCAGATTCTAGTATAAGATCGTCAAAACAGCATTTATCGTCGCTCCTGATCCGTGCGGTCAGGAGCGATTTTTTTCGCAAAGCGCAAAATTCGGCGCAGGTCCGCAGCGTCTCTTCCGTCATAATGTATGACAATGATACGGTTTTACTGAATTTCTGCATAACACTTGTTTTTTGTTCTTTTCACTGATATACTGGGAGCAGAGATATCCCCCAGAAAACGACAACGGAGCCGCGGCTCCCACACCACGACACAAGGAGGTCCCGACATGAAACGCACGTTCCGCATTTTTCTGTTTGCCGCCATCCTTGCGGCATTTCTGATGGGCTGTTCGCCCCTACTGCCGGTCTCCCCGAGCGGTGAGACGGCCGTTCCCTCCGAGCCGTCCGCCCCGCCTGCAACGACCGCGCCGACGGAGGAGCCCGCGCCAACGTTCGACGACAGCGTGCTCGGTGAGGCTTACACGAACGAAGGCACGTTCACCGACGCCTGGGGCTCCGAATGGAGCTATTCCCTGCATTTGCCCTGCCTGCTGCTGGATACGCCTGCGGCTGAGGAGCTGAACTCAAAAATTCACCGTGATCTGTTTGGCTTCGTCACCGCCATGGAGACGGCCATCGCGCAGAATACGCCCGCCGAGCTGTGCGCCGTCCGCTGGGAGCGGGTCTGGACGGACAGCATCGTTTCGCTGGCCGTCATCGTCGAATACGCCGAGGGGACCTCGCACTACTACATCTACCACTTCGACTGTGCCAACAGCATCGAGCTTGATTCCGCGCATATGCTGCGGCGCCTTGGCATCTCCATAGACGACTATACCACAGCCGTCCGCCGTGCGGCCGCGCAGGCATTCGACCGCCAGTATGCCGGGTTCGATCCTGCGATCGGCGGCGGGGCAGCCTATCTGCTGCAGCTGCGCGCCATGACGGTCGCGGCCGCCGGGAACAGCGATCCCGTCCCCTTTCTACCGAATGAGGACGGCTCGCTGCGCATCTTCCCTTCCATCGGCTCCATCGCCGGGGCAGGATGGTATATGACGCCCCTGACGGTCTCGTTCGGCTCCAAAGAGGCCGGGACCGGAGCGCCCATCCAGTCCAATTCCAGTGATGTCTGGGCTGCCATTACGCTCGACGGGACCGGGCTGCAGGTCTCCTTCGAAAGCTCCGGGAAAAACTATCCTGTTTCCGGCTGCTATGCCGACTACACCGCCCTGCTGGCTGCCAACATTGGGCCGGACGCCTATGTGTTTGCCCTCACGGCAGGCGGCTTCGTCGAGGCTGTGAATATAACGGCCTGTTCCCGCTTTGAGACATTCTGCAGTATGGGTCCGCTCTACGGTCTTTCCGGCATCACATCGCTGGAGGCGGGAAACGGCACAGCATATGCCGTGGACGCAGACGGCGCAAAACATGACCTCCTGCCGCTGGTGCAGAGCGTGGAGAGCGGTTTTTCCGCCATCCTCTCCGGCGCTTGGGAGGCGAACCGGGACGGCGATGCATTCCGCCTCCGCTTCGGCGAGGACGGGGCCTGCACGCTGGAGGAAGCGCGGCAGGGCAGCCGCGTTACCTCGACCGGCGCGCTTACCGTGCTCGGCATGGGAGACGGCGGCCTCCTCTGCGCCTGCTCTCTGACGCAGCCGGATGGCAATGAGCTCACGGCCATCTGGTCGATCGAGCCATCCTTCGGCTCTTTACAGCTCTGTGCCTTCTCCGGCGAGGATGTGCTGGACATCGGTGCGGATGTGCTCCGGTTTGAACCGGCGCAGGAATGAACCCAAAAATACGCGCCGCGGGGCTTTCGCTCCGCGGCGCTGCATTGGTTGCCCAAGTCAAAACCTCCGGCCAAGCCGGAGGTTTTGACTGTCTTATTCCTGCTTCATTGCCTCCCGCTCTGCACCGTAGCGGCACACGAGCGACAGCACGAGAAACATCACGCCCAACGCAAGCATGCCCCCGTCCGCTACGATCATCCCGGCCAGCCGCTCCGGCATAAACTCCGCGGAGAACGCCGCGGACAACGCGACCCGCAGCACCATCGTGGCAGGCGAAATGCACAGGATCAGGATGCCGAGCCGTTTCTGCTCCGCCGCCCCGCGCAGGGTAAACGGCGTCTGCGCCTCCAGCGCATGCGCAAAATGCTGCCGGGCGAAGTACGCCAGCACCGCAGAGCCAGCGCAGCCGATCAGATCACCGGCGCATATCAACAGCGCACCTGTCTGGCTGGCATACCCGGTAAACAGGTCCGGGCGGGTATTCCACCAGAGCAGCGCCGCCAGAATGAGGAAGGCACTGCATCCGCAGGCGATGAGGTCAAAAATCCATGCGATCCTGCTGAGAATTCGTCCGGCATTTGTCACTTTTGCGATCGTCCGTTCCGTCTTGTCCATGACACACTCCCCAATCTTTATTATTTGTGGTTTACGCTTTGGATCTCCTGCAGCGCAAAACGCTCATCCTGCTGCGCGTCGGGGTACTTTTCCCGGTCTACCGGGCTGAGAAACATGGCAAGCGGCCGGATCCACAGGCCGCCGTCGCCGTAGAGCTTGCGATAGATGACATAGGGCTCGCCGGTCTCCGAATGCTGCGCGACGCCCTCCACAAGGTAGTAGTCTCCCTTAAAATGGCGGTATACCCGCCCGATCTGAATGTCCTGCATGGTCTTCCCTCCCGTTTTACAGTTCCACAAACAAAATGCCGCTCTCTCCTGCCGGGGCTTCGCAGACGATCCTGCCGCCTGAGAAACAGGCCGCGCCGCCCGTTGCCGCGTCCGGTGCAGCCGGATCGACGCAGAACGGATTCACATACAGCACCGGGCAGCCGCAGCGCGAGGCCTGCGCGGCATATTCGAGCTTGACCTGTTCGTTCCACTCCGCCGCCGGGTAATCGCACCAGACCGGCCAGAGCACGGCATCCGCGCCAAGCGCTGCCAACTCCTCCGGCCTGCCAGGCGTCCAGAGGTCGCCGCACAGCGCAGTGGCGAAGCGTATGCCGCCGTAGGAAAACAGGTGGAAGCCATCGCCCTCGCGGTAATGCCCGTCCGTACGGCGCACGTCCTTCCAGCCGACGCTCACGCGGCGGAACACGTCGATGAGCCGCCCGTCCGCGCCAAGGAAGACCTGACTGCTGTAAAGCCCATCTGCCGCGCGCTCGATCATGCCGAACGACACCGCCGCGCCGTTTTCCCGCGCCGCGGCCTGCAGATGCCGCACCGGCTCGTCCGTCCATGCGGCCGCCACGGTGCAGTCGCGCGCATAGTCCCAGCGCAGGCAGTCAAAGCCCTGCAGGACCGATTCGCCGAATACGACCGTATCTGCTCTCCCGCTGCAGGCGCGGAGCACATCCTCCATGCACCGCACGTTCCATGCCACGTCGCCGTTTCTTACCGGCTGCGAGGCCAGCGCCAGTCTCATGTTCCCACCTCCTGCCCCCAGCATACCAGAATTCAGGCGCTTGTGCAAGCCCTAAAAGCAAAAAGGAGCAAGCCGACTGGCTTGCTCCGAACTGGAGCAGGGTACGGGAGTCGAACCCGCCTCAGCGGCTTGGGAAGCCGCTGTACTACCGATGTACGAACCCTGCATGGTAATAGATATTATAGCAGATGCAGCCCGGAATTGCAATCCTCATTTTGAAATGTTTTCCCGGAAGGATGAAAAAGGATTTGCAATACCGGGCAAAATCTGTTATAATATTCCGGAACATGAGAGAAACGAGGTTGAGAATGTGGCGCAGAAAATTTCCAATTCCGTGTTAAAACGCCTGCCGGTCTATCTGTCCTACCTGAAATCGCTGCCGGAAGACGCGCCGGAAAACATCTCCGCCACAACGCTGGCAGCCGCACTGAACATGGGCGAAGTGCAGGTCCGCAAGGATCTCGCGCTGGTCTCGGACGGCGGCCGCCCCAAGATCGGCTATCAGCGCCTTGGTCTGGTCGAGGATATCGAGCAGTTCCTCGGGTATGATAATACGAACGACGCCGTGCTCATCGGCGCGGGTAAGCTCGGCCGCGCGCTTCTGGGCTACAGCGGCTTTTCGGAATACGGCCTGAATATCGTCGCAGCCTTTGACTCCGACGCCTCCGTCGCCGGGACGGACGCCAGCGGTAAGCCCGTCCTCCCCCTCTCCGCGCTGGAGGATCTGTGCAGCCGCCGGAAGATCCTCATCGGCATCCTGACAGTCCCGGCCGCCGCCGCACAGGGCGTGTGCGACCTGCTGATCCGCAACGGCATCAAGGCCATCTGGAACTTCGCGCCGACGCACCTCGATGTCCCGCCGCAGATCCTCGTCCAGAACGAAAACATGGCGACCTCGCTCGCCGTTCTCTCCAAGCATCTTTCCGCGCAGATGAAGGGATACTGATCCCTGCGCGGTCAGACTATATCGGCCGGTGTGTTGGAATTGGCAGACGAGGCGGACTCAAAATCTACTTCGCCGTTTCATACCACCTTGGTGTAAACCCTTGATTTTGCAAGGTTTTTTGAAAACTGAATATGTAATTTGGTTTTAATGTCCCTCCATGATGTCCCTCCGTTTTCTCGGATGGGGCATCGGGAGATGACTTAAAATAATAGATGCCGGTGTGTTGGAATTGGCAGACGAGGCGGACTCAAAATCTTGTTCGTCCATTCACAGGCGTTTTTGTAGGACCCTTGGTATTACAGCATATTTTCAACTGAATAACAGCATTTGGTTTTAATATCCCTCCCGCATATCCCTCCAAAATCAGAGATATGCGGGACACAGGGAATTAAAATATAAATGCCGGTGTGGCGGAATTGGCAGACGCACCGCACTCAAAATGCGGCGGAGCAATCCGTGCCGGTTCGAGTCCGGCCACCGGCACCAGAATTTTCAGCCCTGAACTTACAGAGTTCAGGGCTTTTTTATTGCCCGATAGTCTGTACTCTGGTGTTTTGCGGGTAAAATGCGAGAATCGCATTTGCTGACGAAACCTTGCTGCTATAATCAAGGTGGGTGTAAATATTCGATGTCGTTCCGATGTCGCTATGTCCCAGCCACTCCTGGATGTCCCTCAGACTGACACCGTTGGCGTAAAGAAGGCTGGCACAGCTATGGCGGAGATCGTGGAAACGGATTTTTTCAATCCGTGGTTTTTCAATACAATCTCGAAATGCTGTGTGATGAAGTTTGGTTTGACAAGCTCGCCCATTGCATTTACATAGATATAATCCAGATATTTTTTGCAGTAGGCTGCACCGCATACCTTTTGATTGACAAGCTGCTCTTGTTTCAAGCGCCGCAGCAGTTCTTCAAAGGGTGGGACTAAAGGCAGGGTCCGGTAACTGGACTTCGTTTTCGTTCGGTCCTTCTGTACGGTGATGTTCTTGCCATCCACATTGACTTGCGTAACGGTGTGCTTTATGCTGATTGTCTTTTTTTCAAAGTCAATCGCATCCCATTTCAGTCCGACTACCTCGCTCCGCCGCAGTCCGTAAAATGCGGCAAGAATAACACCCAACTCAATGGGGTCGCCCTTTACAGTCTTGAAAAGGATTTCCAGCTCTTGCTGGTTGTAAATCGTCGCAAGATATTTGTCTTTCCGGGGCCGCTCTACACGGTCAGCGGGGTTCGACTTAATTAGTCCGATCTGGAACGCATACTGCAAGCATTTACGGATGTTGGCGTGGCGATGGATTACGGTATTAGCCGTAAGCCCTTTACCAAGCTCAAATTGATAGTAGTCCTGGATGTGCTTGGGGTGCTTCTCCAGGTCCTGCAAGGTTAGCATTTTGTCTTTGAAGTACGGGACAATGCTTCCCTTGATGGAATTGGCATAGGATGAATATGTGGTCAGCTCAACGCTGTTTTTCATCATTTCCAGCCATTCCAAAATAAAATCGGTAAAGAGTATGGGGGCTTCATCTGCACACGGGTTGATATGAGCCACGGGATTTTCCTTCAGCCATGTCAACTCAACGGCATATTGAAATGCCGCCACGATTATCTCGTGGTATTGCAGCAATTCCTGCGAAGAAGCCTCGTGTTCCTGTCTTTCATAGCGATAAAATGCCTCCAGATCGCGTCCAGACATTTTGAGCAAACCAATAGGATGTTTCTCAAAGAATGGCTCAATCTGACTTCTAACATCGTAGGCATATTCCGCGTATGTACTTGGGCTAAAGGAAAAAGCGTTTTCTTTCAGCCACTTATTCAAAAAAACATGAAACGGCATATCTGCGTTTTCCAGCAGATTTTCGGGGTTAAATTCTTTTCGGGTCTTGAGCAGCATTGCTTCAGCCCGTTTTTTATTGCCCTTTACGGCAAGTCCGGTGCTGATGGATTTGCTTTTCCGTTTACCGTCAGCACCTTTCCAGCTTAATATCATCTGGAAATATCCATTTTGTTCTCTCAGGTGGCCTGCTACCATCATCATTCCTCCTTTTTGCAGCAGCTATATTCACCCGCTGTTGACGGTATCATCGTACCATCAACCTATAAATGCAGCAAGGATATGAATTAGCTTCGTCTGATGATGTGCAAGTAATTCAATATGTGAAGTTTGGGAATCTTGTAGGTTCGGCCTACTCGAAAATGTTCGATGCTGTTTTCTTGCAACAATCGGTAGGCGGACTTTTCGCTGATCCCCAACATTTTACTCATTTGTGCGACGCTGACAATATCAGGGTAGTTTGAAAAAACCATGCCGTAAGCGTCTTTTTGAGATATTGACATACTCATAATCAACACCTCCTCAGCGCGGAGAATGTCAAAATAGAAAAGCAGCCGTACCGATAAAGGTGAAGGTATATGCTAACCTATAAATCGATACGGCTGCTGTATTGTAATTTGATTTCTATTCGCCATATTTGCCACGCGCCCTGACGATGGGGACATTTCTGGTCTCCGCTGGCGCGGCTGTCATAACTCCGCAGCGTCGTTTTGCTCGTGCGCCGCAGGGTTCCCCCCAAGTCTTTAGGAGGCCGTGAGGAAGTATCTTTAAGCCCCCATGTAGTCACCGCGCTCCGAAGTGCCACCTTCGGGTTCCAGGCTTGCGTTGATCGCTCAGGACAGCTCGTTCATCACCTCCTTGGCTTGTCCTTCTTGGCGGCGCGCCTGATTCGCTCGTACATGAGTTATGTACCAGAAATGCCGTCTATTCGGTTGTCAATGTACCAAGGAAGGTAAGAGATTCCCTTCTTATAGGTACTGACAAAAACGGCATAATGCGGACGCCTGTTAAAAGGATTTAGCCAACTTTTTTAGGCCAAGATGGATACTGTCACGCACTCGGCGGGGATCAACGCCCTCGGCCTGAGCAATTTCCCTGGCGCTCATACCCAGGTAATACTTTGCGTAGATTCTTTTGGCTTGCTTGTCGGGCAGAGCCATCACCGCAGTATAGAGCCGATCCCGCAGTTGTTTATCCTCCAGAATTTCCTCCGGGGTTGCCGGACGCTGTATAACAGCTTTCTCTATGCCATTGTTGCAGTCCAGAGAATAGTGAGCTTTATAGCGATACATCTGGCGCTCATAGGCAGCATCAGCCCGTTTGTCGGCAAGAAACACCGCTTGTACTTCATCAGTTACTTCCAGATAAGTGTCTGTTTTATAAATATCGGGATACAACTCCCGAAGATTGATTTTCTGCATTATGTACCTCCATTTCGGTTCACGGGTCCAGTTGACAGGTGAGCCGAAATGGGGGGGAGATCGAGCATAATATGGTGGGAACCGATTTACAAAAGCTTCCCCTAATTGGAGCCAAAATAAAACTACCAGCAGTTCATGTCTGGGACCGTCTCGTTCATTGCCGCTCTTTATGCGGCTTTGACAGGTCTGACAATAAACTGCTGGTAGCTGGGTGGCTGGTTACCACCGGAAACTCATAAAGAGTTTCCTTAGAAAAAGAAGTAGCATAAAGCCCTCCATTCTGACAGAATGGAGGGCTTTAAGTTAATCTTTGCATATCAATAGTCCCTCAATTCTGCCGTTTTTTTATATGGCAGAACAGAGGGATGGGTCACTAATAGAGCCAAAATAACGACACCAATGGGACATTCCACATGGCGATTCACGCCTTTACAATGTTTTTAAAGGGGGTGAACCAGCGGTGTCAGATAAACATGGTCAAATTACAAATCAACTTGGGGCTATTCTCCGAACACTGCGCGAAGAAAAAGGACTGACACGGGAATGGGTTGCAGAACACTCTGATACCGGATTGCGGCACCTTGCAGCGATTGAACTTGGGCAAAAAAATCCAAGTGTCGATACACTTTATCGCCTTATACGGTGTATGGGGGTTTCAGCGGATCAAATCTTCTATGCGGAACTTTCAAGCAAAGGTACCAGCTTAGATGAGATTTCTCGCCTTGCTGCTACCTGCACCGAAAAGCGACAGAAATTGATACTTGTTTTTATCCAAATGCTACTTGAACAGAAAGATTTTGAATAGCACTTCTAACGGCGTTCCACTAATTTGGAACGCCTCTATTCTTTTCTCTGCAAATAATGCTGAATGGCGATTAAAATTTCTCGTGCAAGCTGTTCTTCGGTTTCGCCTATAAAATTCTGAAACAGATCGTCTGCACCTTCTAATCCATAATGTGCGCTAATGCAATCAATAAGCAAATAATCAAGCGATACGCATAGGGCATTGGCAATCTTTAAGTAGTACAACAGACTGGCCTTAGCTTTTCCTGACTCAATTCTGGAGATGTACTTCTGATCTCCATCAATCAGTTCCGCAAGCTGCTCCTGTGTCAAATTTTTCTTCTTCCGAAGATGTCGTATATTCCTGCCAATGGAAAGATACAGATGATCTGATGAAAGTATTGTTCTATCATACATTTCCATATCATCTCTTACATTCTACTCTGTATCAAAGTCGCCTGGAACCGTCTGGCTGGTATATCCATATGGTGCAAATCGCATATTGCAGGGCACCTATGATTTCCACCTCCACCTTAATTTTACCGCCTTTAGTATCTATCGTAAAGTAAGCACAATAATGTGCCATACTAACATTTTTGAAACTATTATAGGTAGAAGAAAAGCGCCGATTGCTCGGCGCTTTTCTTAAAGTACGGACCTTACTTATGCAATATCTTGCAAAGTAATACCTATATCGTTCTGAATGCCAACAGATTGTTTTGTAATATCTCGTGGAATATAAGCCTCGTCTATATTGATACAGACATAGGTGGCAAGCGAATTGCCTTTTGTCATCTTCCAGAACGGGTACTTGATAATAACCGGCGTATTGCCTCCCACACCCAATTCAAGATAGACCACCTTTGCGTTTCCATGCCGTCGAAGGAAATCCTCGTAGCGGGAATAAGCGGCATGCCAGCCCTCGTCCTGAACGAAGGTGTTGTCGCACCGCAGGTTCATGGTCATGGGCTTGCCGCAGACCGGGCAATGAGGGACAAGTTCTGTGGGAACACGCATATCTCGCTGCTCTGCCACCATGCGCCGGACGGTTTCCTCGTTGTCCCAGGTCTTTTGACAGCATGGTTCCGAGCATTGCCACAGGCCGTAGTCTCCCTGGGTATAGAACAGCCGTTTTTTATCAAAGCCTGCCAGCTGGAATTGATGATCCACATTGGTGGTAAGCACAAAGTAATCTCTATCATGGACCAGTTTCAGCAGTTCCTCATAAACGGGCTTGGGGGCTTTCTCGTATCGGTTTATCATGATCTGGCGGCTCCACCATGCCCAATGTTCTTCCAGAGTTTCAAAAGGATAAAAACCGCCAGAATACATATCCTGGATTTTATATTTCTGAATGAAGTCTCCGAAGTGTTCCTGGAACCGGGGGCCGGAATAAGTCAATCCCGCGGAGGTCGATAAACCGGCACCTGCCCCGATCACAACGGCATCTGCCTCGTGCAGCGCCTGTCTTACCTGCTCGATCTGCTCAGAGTAGGTTAGTATAGATTTTTGCGTCAATATCCTTGAAAACATTGAAAATCACCTTTCTCACCGTAGTCGGTGCTTGCAGAAACTCTTTGACCGTCTGAACAGCGATCCGGGCGGCTTCTTGATTGGGAAAGTGAAACTCGCCGGTAGAGATACAGCAAAATGCCACGCTTTGCAGCTCATGCTCCGATGCAAGTTTCAAGCAGGAGCGGTAGCAGGAGGCCAGCTGCTCCCGGTCCCGCGGGGTAACGCGCCCGTGGATGATGGGACCTACTGTGTGCAGTACATATCTGGCGGGCAGATTATAGCCACCGGTCAACTTCGCTTGCCCGGTGGGTTCCGGGCGGCCCTGCTGCTCCATGATCCGGTTGCACTCGTCCCGGAGCTGAAGCCCTGCCGCCGAGTGGATGGCGTTGTCGATGCAGCCGTGGCAGGGAACGAAACAGCCCAGCAGCCGGTCATTGTCTGCGTCCACGATGGCGTCGGCTTTCAGCCTGGTGATGTCCCCCTGCCAGATGGCGATACCGGGATGACCGGGACGATCCGGGATCGTGTCGGCCTCCACCACGCCCTTTTCCTCCCGTTCTGCTGAGAGCAAGTCGTCCTGCACCGCAAGGAACGATGGGTCCAGCGGCATAGGCGGGCGCACATTCATCAGACTGCGGAGCAATCTCCGCTGGGACAGTTCATCCTGAGGGAAGGCCCTTGCCTGCTCCTGGTAGGCGGGCATCTCATTGAGAAGCACATGGATTAAATATTGAATTTGTTGGGTACGGTTCATAAAGGGTCCTCCCTCAGAAATGCTGTTATTTTGTGGCTTAGCTTGCTGCTCCGATCCGTTCCACAGCGCCTACCGGACAGATGGAAAGGCAGTTTCCGCAATGCAGGCAGTGGGCGGTGTCAATGCTTCGTGGGATCGTACTGCTGATACAATTCACCGGGCAAACGCTCCGGCAGCCCTGGCAGCCGATACATTTCTCAGGAATAATGCGATAGCCGTTTTCCTGAACACGCTCACCGCCGAAGGAAAAGCTCTGGCGATAGGGCGGAAGCTGGGCAAGGTCGAAATATTCACCCTGACCTTTGTAGAGCTGAAACACTTCCAGAGCCTCCCGGCTTTTTTCGGTGGGATAGATTTTCGCCATATAGGGGTTCTTTTCAAAGATTTCAGCTAACCGCTTTGTCCCGATGCTGCGTACTGCCCCTCTCACCGAGATTGCCGTGGTGGACAGGGTATCTCCGCCCTTCATCCCCGAAATAGAGACAAAGGGCTTTGCCATCAAACGGCGGTAAAATGCTTTGCCCTTTGCGGTCAGGAAATAAAGGCCGTCATCATCCGCCAGCATCAGGTCGATCACACAGGTCTGGGGCAGGCCGTGTTCGTCCAAAGTGGCAAACACCACGGAATGGATGTCCGATTGGAGAATATTCAAAATCTCTTGCGTTGTCATAGTTTACCTCCCCTTGTTCGTTCCACGGAGAACCGGCGTCAGTTTCGGATATACCACCAGTGTCACCAGAGCGATCCCAAGCCCTTTGAGCAGATTGAATGGAATCGCATTCCATAAGACTACATCCAACTTGGTATGTATGAAGGGGATAAATTCAGCGAAAGATGCAATCAACGCATCCAGCGGCATAAAGGTTTCAAACAGCGGCAGCAGAATAAAATAGTTTGTCACAGCCGCCATAATCGCCATGCCGATGGCCCCCGTCAGACAAGCCAGCCAAGCCGGACGATGATTTTTATAATAGATCATGCCTGCAAGATAGGCCATTGCGCCGCCCATCAGGAAATTAGCCAGTTCGCCCACACCGCCGGTACTGGTGCTGAGCAATCCCAGCAGGTTCTTTACCAGCTCCACCAATACGCCAGCCCAAGGCCCCATCGTCATTGCGCCGACCAGCGCCGGAAAGTCCGAAAGGTCCATTCTGGCAAAAGAAGGGGAAAGCGGCACAGGGAACTCAAGAAAAGATAAAACAAAGGATACTGCCGCCAACAGTGAAATCATTGTCATGGTACGGGTGCTGCGAAGGGAGGCGGCTTGCCTGTTTGTAACAGCAGCTACGGAAATAGACTGATTGTTCATAACTCTCCTTATGAGATGGGCTTTAGATTAAGGCCGCCCCACATGATTGCGGGGCGGCCTTGGCCTATCTTCTATCATCCAGACTGTAACTGTCGGTGCCGGAATTACACCGGCTCATGCTGTTCAGCTCGCGGACTCTACCGCCGGTGGGGACTTTCACCCCGCCCCGAAGATCGGTATGGATTTTTAGGATTACAGGTCGTACTCCTTGGGAGGATTGCCGGAGAAGTCGGCAATCACGGCGTGGGCGTCGGCCAGGTAGAACACCTCAAAGATCGGGTTGTCGGCGGTCTGGTACTGGCCCTTGACGATGGGGTTCTGGATGCACATTTCCTTGACCGGCATATTGTTCTCAAAGACCGCCTTGCCGTTCAGACGAATCCAGGCATACGCAGGGCTGGACACGGAAACCTCCACATAGGGGTTGGCCTGCATATCCTGATAGACACCCTTCTGGTTGTTGGTGCAAAACCACAGCTTGCCGTCCTTCTCACCGGCAAACATGAAGGGGCGGCACTTGGCCTTCCCGTCCCGGCCCACGGTGGCGAGGTACTGCACAGGGTTTTCGTTCAGGAATTTCACGACTTCGTTCATAATAGATAACCTCCAAACTGTTGCTGTTGTTATTGAGAAAGTGTTTGCTTTCTGTCTCTGATATGATTGTAGCAGTGTTCTTTAACTGCGTGAAGTACGCACAATATTGTGGTATAGTTACCTGCTGGTAACAATGCTCAATCAGAACTTACCGTTGTCGTTCTGCCAGGTGGACTGATCGGCAATCGTCTCCATGACATCCCAATGCTCGGCAATCTTGCCGTCCTCCACACGCCACAGATCGTAGTAGCTGGTGGGAGCGCCGCCGTAGGTTCCCTCGCTGACCGCCAGGACAAAGTTGCCCTGTGCCAGAATCAGATGGGTTTCGTCATAGATCATCTGGATGCCCTGCTCGGCCAGAGCAGTAAGTGCAGCATTCAGGCCGGAAACGCCATCGGCAATCGCGGTGTTGTGCTGGATGTAGGTGTCACCGTCAAAGTAATCGGCGGTCTTGTCGGGATTGTTGCCCTGCATCACATCGTAGAGGAAGTTCTTCACCAGCTCCCGGTTTTCCTCGGTCTTGTCCAGATCGGTCACTTCCATCGTGCCGTCGATCTGAGTGTGGCCGGAGGGGTTCGGCTCCGCAGCAAGGGCAGCCAGGTTGTCCCAATGTTCGGCAATCTTGCCATCTTCATCAAAGCGGAAGATGTCAAAGGCCACCTGCTCGCCAGCACTGGCGAAGTTATAGACGGTCTGGAGGAACACATAGTCCCCGTCCTCAAAGGAACGGATGTTTTCCACAGTGGTCTTTACATCGGCAGACGCCAGGTATTCCACGGAGCCGATAAAGGCATCCTCGCCGGTGCCATAGGCCAATTGTGCTGGATGTAGTTCTCGTCCAGCAGCTCACGGGCAGTCTCCGTATCGCCGGAAGCGAAGGTGCCGATCAGGGCAAGAGCCTTTTCGGTGTTGGTCTGTTCCGCCTGGGTGTTGCTTTCCACCTGGCTGCTTGGCGTGCTGCTTTCGGGAGCAGAACCGGGATCAGAGGTGGAAGCGGTGTTGCTGGAGCATCCGGCCAGGACGGAAGCAATCAGGGTCAGCGCAAGGGCGCTGGAAATAAACTTTTTCATTGCGATAATCTCCTTTGGGGTACAGATTGTGTTTTGTGGTGTGTTGCGGTTCAGGCCCGAACCACGGAGATGCGCTGCTGATCGTGGTGGCCCTTCACAGCCTCGTCCACCATAGCGATGGCGTAGTCGGCGTAGCTGATGATGCTCTCGCCACGGCTGTTCAAGGTGAGTTCCTCACCGCCCAGCAGGTAGCTTCCGGTCCGCTCACCCTCTGCCTGAAAATCCCCGGCAGGGCTGATGTAGGTCCACCGGACATCCTTGCGCTGCCGCAGCTCGGCCAGCGCCTTGCCCATGTTGGAAGCCAGGGGCTTGAACACATCCGGGAAATCCGGGCCATCCATGACCTGAGCGGTATGCTCGGCATTGACATACAGGCTTCCGGCACCGCCCACCACCAGCAGGCGGGTGTCCGTACCGCTGAGGATGTCACACAGGTGCTTGAGGGAAGTGCTGTGCAGAGGAAGCGTGTCCTCGGTCCAGGCACCGAAGGCGTCGATGACCACATCAAAGCCCTTCAGGTCGGCGGCGGTCAGATCAAACAGGTCTTTGGTGATGACCTGGCTGGCCTCCGTCTTGTTCTCGCCGCGAACCACAGCAGTCACATCCAGCTTGCGGTCCAGGGCCTCCTTCACGATCAGTTTACCGGCTTTGCCATTGGCACAAATAACAGCGATTTTCATGTTTTTGTCCTCCTTGTCGCTTGTGTTTTCCTTGTTCGTGTGGAACAGCTTTTCAAAGATGCTCATGGGGAATACCTCCTGATTCTTCTTGGGATCGGGGTGTTCCCCTTCCTTGCAAATTCATCATAGCGCAGGAAAAGAGGGTTGAAAAGTACGCACAATATTGTGCTATGGTCACCTTGCGGTAACAATTATGCGGTTACCAAAAGGTGACTTTTTGATAAATTCAAGGCTTTTGAGCCTTTTCAATTCACAAAAATTTTTATAAAAAATTCTTGACGCAATTTGGAAATCAAGAGTAATATATAGATATACAGGCAAAACAGAAACTAACGGAACAGGAGGCATCAGTATGGGAACTGCCACAAAAGAATTGCCAGCGTGTCCGGTGGAAACCACGCTGACATTGATTAGTGACAAATGGAAAGTGTTGATCTTGCGGGATTTACTTCCTGGCACGAAACGCTTCGGTGAATTAAAAAAATCCATAGGCCATGTATCTCAAAAAGTCTTAACCGCTCAGTTGCGCGAGATGGAGAGCAGCGGACTTCTTACCCGAACCGTCTATGCGGAAGTTCCTCCCAGGGTGGAATATACACTGACGGATTTAGGGTACAGTTTGAAGCCGGTTCTGGACGCCATGTGGAATTGGGGCGAGAACTACAAGGCGCAAAATTCATAGCCGTCACAAAAAGAGGCAAGCAATGCCCCTGGATAGCCATTCGGCTTCCGGCGCTGCTTGTTGAGGGTATCCCCCCAAGCCCCCATGAACACAGAATTTCATTCTGCGGCTGCGCGTCCGATGGACGCTTTTGACCATGACCAGCTCACCGCTGGTCGTGGTCCTTTTCTTTTGCGGCATTGTGTTCCGTATCCATATTTAAGAGCCGATCCACATTAGCCTTTGCCGCCAGCAGCTCCCGCATTTCCTCGCGGGAGCGCCGGTACTCGGCATAGGTCTTTTTCTTTTCCTCCAGGAGTCGGGCGTACTCGGTTTGTAGCTCCTTGACTTTGGGCAGCTTCTTGACCCCCATATCGTCAAAGGCATTTTTGGCCGCCTGATGGAGCAGGATTTCTTCCTCGTGTTCTTGGCGAAATTTCTTGGAGTAACCAGCCTGCCGATAGGCCACATAGGTCTCGCGGGTTTTGGCATAGTTGATAATGTGGGTTCGCAGGACGGCGATCTCGGCCATGCGTTTCTCCGCTGCCTTGATTTTTGCGGATAGCTCATTGTGGTGGGCTGTGGCCGCCGCAGCCTTTTCCTCCAGCACCGCGTACTCCAGCAGGTTATGTTCGGTGAGATAGTTTACGGTCTGTGCCATCTGTTTCAGATTAAAGACCTTGGCCCATCTCGCATATCCGGCACCTTTTCCGGCCTGGAGCTTTGCCTGGATGTCAACCAGCAGATTGACCTTCGGCGGATCTGCCTGTTTGACCGGCTTCCGACAGGGCGTATGCTCCTTTTGACCGGCGAGAACGGCCAGCAGCTCCGCCAGGGCGTAGCCTTCGCCCAGGCTGTCCAGCCGGGCCACTTTGCTCCAGCCGGGGAGCTTCAAGCGGTAGGATTTTCCGCGCTTAGACACTTCGCAGCCAGATTCCTGGAGCATCTTCAGCAGCTCGTCCAGATCAGCAGGCTTTTGTGCCAGAGCGTTGTCAATGGCAGCGCGGAGCAATTCCCGATGGGATGGTTTCGCCTGATCGCCCAGCCATTGGTCGTAGCTTTTTCCGTGTGGCTTTGAGTTTTCGACAATGGACAGCCCGTTCTCGATGCAGAGGGTGTCACTCAATCGACGGACAGCTTTCGTGCTGCCCCAAAAGTTGCGGAACTTTCGGTCACAATCCAGGTTGACCGAACTCCAAATGATATGATTATGGACATGGGCCTTATCAATGTGGGTACAAACGATAAAGGCGTGTTTACCTTTGGTGAACCGCTTGGCAAACTCCACGCCCAGACGGTTGGCATTCTCCGGGGTGATCTCCCCAGGGCAGAAGGACTGGCGGACATGGTATGCGATCACATCGTCCGCGCCCCGGACCCGCCCGGTGGCGGCGATATACTGGCGCTTGGCCAACATAAACTCGGCGTCGGCCACACGGCTGTCGCACTCGTAGCCGGTGATGAGCTTGCCGTGGTCTGTCTTTTGCGGATTGGCTACATAGTCGATAATCGCGCTGATGGCACGGCTCTCGGTCCGGCCCTTGCCGATATGCAGCGGCATAATGCGTGTGGTTGCCATGAAGTTTCCCTCCTTTCAAAAAATGGGCAGCCTCAGCTGCCCATCTCGTCACGGTATGAAATAATCTGTTTCTTTTTCTGTTTGGCGTACCGCAGCGTTGTGGCAGCTCCGCCCCAATCATGGAGAACATAGGCCACTACCACATCGGCGGACTCTACCATCCAGCGGTTCCTATGAGAAATTGCAAAACGGCGCGGCA
>QWCE01003868.1_pt1 | contig 16882 bp, 16 predicted proteins | sample 1972531 | NCBI WGS metagenome assembly QWCE01 (sample SAMN09866716, study PRJNA288562) | Human gut metagenome isolate term4_stool, whole genome shotgun sequencing... | reverse complement strand
TCAGTAAACTCTATAATTCTCCTTACTGTTGTTAATAAAGTTGTTACAAATAGAACATAAGCTACAAGATCTCCAGGGTCAATTGAACCCTTCATCATTAAATATCCTCCAAGTATAAGCACGGTTAAATACATTAACCCTTCAAAGACTCTTGTAACCGCATTAAACCCTGCCATCTGCTTGTAAGATTCCTTCTTGATTTGTAAAAATTCTCTATTGCCCTTGTCGAATTTTCTTGTTTCTTCCTCTTCATTTGTAAATGATTTTACGACTTTAACACCAAGTAAGCTGTCTTCAACTTGTGAATTTATCTCCCCAATATGATTTCTTTGAGCTTTAAATGCCCTTCTCATCCTCTTTCTAAAAGTAGTTGTGGCAAATATCATTATTGGAATCATCATAAAGATTACAATTGTAAGTGGAATATTTATCCTTACTAAAATAATAAATGAAATTATAATCTTTATTGTAGCTATAAAGTACTCCTCTGGGCAGTGATGTGCAAACTCTGTAACATCGAAAAGGTCGTTTGTAATTCTCGCCATTATCTGTCCAATTTTCGCATCATTAAAATATGAATCAGACAACTTGTGGAGATGATCAAAAAGATCTTTTCTCATATCAGTTTCTATTTTTGCACCCATAATATGTCCAGTTCTTTGCATATAGTAGCCAGCAAAGACTTCGATGGTTTTAATAACTAAAAACAAAAATCCTAATTTTAGTAACATTCCCATGGTTAGGGAAGCCCTGTCTTCAAGCCCCATATTAGTCATATTTCTAAGTATAAGAGGAAGTACTATTTCACTCACCGTTGTCATTGATGCACAAAATAGGTCAAAAAATAGTATACTCTTATAAGGTTTGAAATATGGAGCAAAAATATTTATCAATTCTCTATTTGAATGAACTTTATTATTTTTCTTTTTCAATATAACCTCCTATTTTTAATTTATCTTTGTCTATCTTTTTCGGTCTAAAATTATCGTCAACACTTACCATTGTAAAAATACCTGTACTTGACAAAACATTTCTCTCTTTTATTATATTTTTAACTTCTACGGTTATGGAACTGTTTCCTATTTTTAAAACCGTTCCAGTTGAAGTGATATGTTCGCCAAGGTAAGCAGAATTTTTAAAGACTACTTCTTTACAAGCTACGGTTACAGTTTCTCCATCAATATGATGTTTAGATACATAACCTGCAGTTTGATCCATAATTTTAAAACCTTCTCCTCCGTGGAGAAAGTCATAATAATTTAACATATCTTTTGTTATTTCAATTTCATAAGTTTCGCTATAAGCCATAAAATCACCACAAATAATCATATCATTTTTAATAATTAATATCAAAGGTGAATGAACATAAAAAAAGAGGGGGTATCCCTCTTTAATTACTCTTCTATATTTGAGTTAGAATCTTTTTCTTCTAACTGTGTAGATTCTTTTTCTTCTTGAGATTTTTCTGTATCATCTTCTTTTCTATTTAAGATTTCCATAAACTCCTCACCAGTTATTGTTTCTTTTTTCAATAGAAACTTAGCTATCTCATGAAGTTTATCAATATTGTCTTCAAGAATTGAAATCGCCTTAGCTTGGGCATCCTTTATGAGTTTTTCAATCATATTGTCAACCTGAGCCGCCTTTTCAGGTGAAGCTGTACTTGAAGTGCTTCCATCCAGATATTGATTTGTTCTTGTTTCAAGGGCAACCATACCAAACTCTTCAGTCATACCATATTGGGTAATCATGGCACGGGCGAGCTTTGTAGCTCTTTCAATGTCATTTGAAGCTCCTGTAGTCTTTGTATTAAATACTACTTCTTCTGCAGAACGACCACCTGTTAAGGTTACTATTTCGTTAAATAGATCTTCCTTAGACATAAGGAATTTTTCTTCTTGCTCAACTTGCATAGTATAACCTAAAGCGCCAGAAGTTCTCGGAATAATAGTTATCTTTGTAACTGGTGCCTGATGAGTCTGAGTTGCAGCAACAAGTGCATGACCAACTTCGTGGTATGCAATAAGTTCCTTTTCTCGTGGCGATATGACCATGCCCTTCTTTTGTTGTCCCGCTATTACAATTTCAACAGATTCTGTAAGCTCTATTTGAGAAACCCTTGGCTTACCATGTTTAACCGCAAGTAGAGCTGCTTCATTTATAATATTGGCAAGTTGTGCTCCTGAAGCACCAGCAGTCATAAGTGCAATTTGTCTATAATCTACATCTTCTTCTGCCTTAATCTTTCTTGCGTGAACCTTTAATATGGCCTCACGACCTGCAAGGTCTGGCAATTCAACAGGAATTCTCCTATCAAAACGTCCTGGTCTTGTAAGAGCTGGGTCAAGTATCTCAGGTCTATTAGTTGCAGCAAGTATTACGACTCCAGTATTACCTTCAAATCCATCCATTTCATTTAAAAGCTGATTTAAAGTTTGTTCCCTTTCATCATTGCCACTAAGTCCATGGGTATCCCTTCTCTTACCGATGGCGTCAATTTCATCTATAAATACAATACAAGGTGCTTTCTCTTTTGCTTGTTTAAAAAGATCCCTAACTTTTGAAGCACCCATTCCAACAAATAATTCTACAAACTCGGAACCTGACATTGAAAAAAATGGTACATTAGCTTCACCCGCAACAGCTTGAGCAAGCAAAGTCTTACCTGTTCCTGGAGGTCCTACAAGTAGTACCCCTTTTGGAAGTACAGCTCCGATTTCAGTATATTTTTTAGGATCGTGTAAAAAGTCTACTATTTCTAAAAGATCATCTTTAGCTTCATCCTGTCCAGCAACATCTGCAAACCTCTTTCCAGGTTTAGACTGAACATAGACTTTTGCATTACTTTTCCCAAAACTCATGGAGTTTCCGCCCATCTTCTTGGTTAAAAACCTTGAGAAGAGCATAATAAGCCCTAAGAAAACCAAAATCTGTAATATATAAGGTAGAATGATCTTGGTAAATACATTAGAACTTTCTGATTTCCATGAAACTCCTCCGACTTCTTTCATCTTAGGAATAAGATCTTTGTCATATCCAAAATTTGTATATGGAGTTCTATATCTTCTTTCAGTCCCATCCTTGTCTTTTGCTGTGAACTGCAAAGGATCACTTAGCTCTACATAGCTTACTTGTCCTTTTTCAAGCATGGTCCAAAACTTATCATAGGTTACCTCACTGACTGCACCCTTTGAAAACATGGGAAGTATTGCAGAAAATATAAGGCTCCACAGTATAAGTCCAAGAAGAATCATAGTTATGGAATTGGGTCTAAAATCATTAGGGAATTTTGAATTTCCCTTTTTCATCCACTCACCTTCCTCTATCCTCTTGTAAGAAGATCTAAACTATCATTAAGTTCTGCTAAAACTTCTACAAGTTGTTTATATTTAGCTTCGCTCATAGATCCTAATCTATCATGAAGTTTATCTCTTAATTCTTGTCCTATTTCATTTATTATTTCGTTACCTTTTTTAGTTGTTTCAACATGAACAACTCTTTCATCTTCCAAGGATCTTGTTCTTTGTAAGAACCCTTCTTTTTCAAGTCCCTTACACATATTGGAAATATTTCCACCTGCAACTCCAAGGGAATTACCAAGTTCTCCTATTGTTGCATTTTCAAGTCTTGAAACTTCTATAAGTACTTTTAATTTCATATTAGTCAAGCCATTTGCAGCAGCTATAGGAAGAAGAATAGCATCTATTTTTCTTGCAGCTTCTCTAACTAACTGAGCAGTTTCTGTTCCGTAATCTTTCCATTCCATAAAATCACCTTTCCTTTTATCAAATTTATATTTATTATTTCAATTAAGGTATAGCATTAAATTAAGATAGAAATAACAGATATAGTTTCTTTCCTTTTACATACTATACTATAAATGATATATACCCACCTTAATATTACTTAATCAATTTAATATCTATATACCTTTCAATTAAAATTTTACATAACAAAACTGAAAAAAATCTTAATTTTTAAATTCCATAAAAGATAAGTATAAAATTCTTTATGATTGAAATATTTTTTCAAAATCTGTAAATTAAAATCTATACAAAAATCGGTAATATCATTTTATAATTATGGTATTATATTTTCATATGTTGTTTGAAAATATCTTTATGGTAAATAAATATACTTTCCCTCATCTATAATTGGAGGTGATTATATGAAATTAGGCGTTGACTTATCCATGTGGAACAACCCTTCAGATTTTAAAAAAGCAAAACTAAACGGTCTTGATTTTGCAATCCTTAGAGCGGGAAGTGGAAAAACTATAAAAGACCCTTCCTTTGAAAAAAATTATCAGGGTTGCGTTAGAGCAGGGCTTCCAAGGGGAGCCTATTGGTATCTATATGCAAGGGACATAAACACTGCAAATTTAGAAGCAGAGAAATTTTTAAGTGCTGTTTCTGATAAAACCTTTGATTATCCACTTTATCTTGACCTTGAAGATCCATCACAGTCAAAACTTTCAAGAGTTGCTTTAACTGAAATTGCAATTGAATTTTTGTTAAAAGTTGAAAATAGAGGCTATTATGTTGGTCTTTACTCAATGGGTTCTTGGTTTACTGACAAGTTTTTATTAAACCATAGATATAGAGGAAAAACTTTAAATGACTTTGACTTTTGGGTTGCCCACTGGACACACAACAGAAACAAATCTTCCAGATATATAAATTCAAATACTGGTATGTGGCAGTACACCAATAAAGGAAGATTTGAAGGCATTGGCATGGCGGGAAATGAACTTGATATGAATGTTTGTTTTAGAGATTATCCTAAAATAATCGCAAGCAAAAATTTAAATAAGGCAAAATCTATGACAAAGTCAAAGGAGATTGTACTTATTTCAAAGCTTAAATCTGTAGATGTGACAAAGTCAATAAACTACTTAAGAGATGTGACAAAGAATAATTTTTATATAGTCGAGACAATGTCTGGATACTTCGACTATTCCAAGTATAAAAATCATAAAATAATTGGGCTTGGTGGAAACAAAAACAATCACAGTAGTTATTTAACAGAATTTTATGGAGGAAATGATTCAGAGGTTTTGGAAAAATTAAAAAGTAAGTATTAAAAAAAGGTAGTAGGAGATTTTCTCTTACTACCTTTTTTATTTATAATTCCGAAGTGTTAAAGCCCTTGCCCCTTACTTCATAGGCGTCGGTAACAGCCATAAATGCATTACCATCCGCATGGGCAACGATCTCTTTTACTTGAGCGAGTTGTCTTCTTCCCACAACGGTGTAAATTACTTTATAATTTGTATGCTTGTATCCACCAGATCCGTCAAGGAATGTAACACCTCTGTTAACTTTTTGTATAATCTGTCTTTTTATTTCATCGTATTGAGATGAAATTATCATAACTTGTTTTCTTTCGCCAAGTCCCATTTGAATTCTATCAAGTAAATTATATCCTACAGCCATAGCTATAACTGTGTAAAGTCCTCTGTCCAGTGAGAAAGCAATACATCCCATGGACACTATAACCATATTCATTGCAAAAAGTGCATTCCCAATATTTACATTAAACCTTTGTTTAAATATGGCTGCAACAATATCAAGTCCACCTTGAGAACTTCCATTTTTAAATAGCAGTCCCATTCCAATTCCGTTTATTGCACCACCGATTACAGCTACTAAAAAACTGTCTTCAAGCAAAAAAGGATTGTTGAATTGGTCAAAGAATAGAAGTGCCCCAGATAAAACAAACGCTGATATCATGGCATAGGTGGTGAACTTTTTGTTTATTAAAAAGTATCCCAATATTACAAGTGGCACATTTAGCACAAACACCGTAACACCTGTTGGTATGTCATATAAAAACTTAAGTAAAAGGCCTATACCCCCTACTCCTCCACTCAAAAAACCTTTTTGTTGGAAAAAGTACGTCATTGCAAAGGCGCAAATAAAATCTCCTACAATAGTTGCTGTAATCGTCCTTAAAAATTCTTTCTTACTTCCAAAAAACTTAGCAACATTTTTATTCAACTGATTAGAATTCTTCTCCATTTGGATTCGTGATGTAACCTCCTTAACATCTGTTAGCTATATGATAACTTATTTGTAGAAATTTTTAAAGATTTAAATAGACTTTATTTTAATATTTAATGAATATTTTTTTCAATGATATAATTGTATTGGTGATTTTATGAAAGAAGATTTGAATTTTTTACATATGGACTTAGATGCTTTCTTTGCTTCAGTAGAAGAACTGGAAAATCCAAAGCTAAAAGGTCATCCCATGGTGGTTGGAGGAAGAAGCGATAGAGGAATAATAACTACTGCCAACTACGAAGCGAGAAAGTATGGACTTCATTCTGCTATGCCTATATTCATGGCTAAACAGCTCTGTCCCAATGTCATTATCGTCCCTACAAGACATAATCTCTACAGAGAAAAAAGTGATGAAGTTTTTAAAATCATAAATAATTATTCCGACAAGATTGAACAAATGTCCATTGACGAAGCCTGTATTGACATCAGTCATATAGACGCAGATCCTGTAAAGCTTGCAAAACATATTCAAAAAAATGTTTATCAAAAAACCGGTCTCACTCTTTCAATCGGTATAAGCTATAATAAATCCCTGGCAAAACTTGCTTCTGACTGGAACAAACCAAACGGTGTCTTTGTAATAAGAAAAAATATGGTTCCAAAAATATTGGAAGATCTTCCCATAGAAAGAATTGCAGGAATTGGTCAAAAGACAAAAGAAAAATTAAATGCCTTTGGAGTTTATAAAGTTTACGAACTGTTAGAGCTATCTCTTTCCTTTTTAAAGAAAAACTTTGGCAAACAAGGTGAAGTCATCTACAACAGAATTCGTGGCATAGATAATAGAGTTGTCGAAACCACAAGAATAAGAAAATCCCTTGGAATTGAAAGGACTTTCTCAAAAGATATAGACAAGGCGTCAGAACTTGTAAAACTTTTAAAAAATTTTGCAGAAGAGCTCTCTAAAGATTTGAAAAAAAGAAATATTTTAGGTCACACCATAACACTTAAGATAAAATTCAATAACTTTGAAACCATAACAAGGTCAATGACTTTAGAAAATCCTACAAATGAATTTAAAGAGATATATTTAAAAGCCTACTACCTTTTAAGAGCTGTTGATATAAAAAGGCCAATTCGACTTTTAGGTCTTACTTCTTCAAATTTAGTAGATGACAATATTATTCAGCTAAGCCTTTGGAATTTAGATGAATTTAATTCCAATAACAAAAGAAAGTAAACAAAATGTTACAATTAAATACCAATGTGCTATTGTGTGGTAAATTAACAAAGTTTTTAAATTGTTCACATTTTTTGTCAAATATGATACAATGTTGCTTAGAACATTTCATATGAGAGGTATGCAAGATGAAATTCAAAGAGAAAAACGACTTTAAACATCTAATTAAAAACTTTATATTGATGTCACTTGGAACTTTACTCTTCGCAATGAGCGTAAATTTATTTTATGTTCCATTCAATTTAGTATCCGGTGGAGTAACTGGAATCGCAGTTATATTAAAACATTTTTTTGGATTTACAGCTGAATCAACAATATTTTGGACTACATTTCCACTTATGGCAATAAGTCTTTTATTACTTGGAAAGAAATATACAATAAATACAATCTATTGTTCATTTTTACTTCCTGCACTGGTTAAGGCAACAAAAGTAATGCCAGCATTTGCAGGATCAAAATTAATGGCTGCAATCCTTGGTGGTATAATGGCAGGTCTTGGACTTGGTTTTGTATTTAGAGCGGGAAGCTCAACTGGAGGAACTGCAATACTTGAGCAGTCACTTACAAACTACACAAATATTCCACTAAATATTTCTGTTCTACTAATAGATGGAACAATTATATTAGCTGGATTTTTTACATTTGACCTTATGACAGGAATCTATTCTATAATTTCACTATTATTTATGCAAGGATTTGTAGGACTTACTCAAAAATCAGTTAAACAAGAATATAAAGTTCAACATAAAAAAGAAAAGGAAATGAATGAAGAATTCGTTTCACATAGAAGACTTTCAGAAAAAATATAATCAATTAACCGTTATTAACCTAACGGTTTTTTATTTTAGTAGCAAAATGTTTTTTCAGATATTTTGTAGGGTATAATAAAAATGATATTAAACAGGAGGGAAATATGGAAAAAATTAAAGACATTGAATTTTTAGAAGAAATCTTAAAAACTCCATCACCAAGTGGCGACACCAAAGAAGTTATGGAAATCGTAAGAAAGAGATTTGAAGACTTGGGACTTGAAATTAACTTTTCAAACAAAGGTGCTATGATAGTTACATTAAGAGGAGAATCTGATGAAAAACAATCAACCTTCGCAGCCCATGTAGACACCTTAGGACTAATGGTTAAAGAAATTAAGGACAATGGTAGACTTAAAACAACTTTAATCGGTGGTTACGGTTACCCTGCAGTAGAGGGCGAATATGTTACAATCTCAACTATAGACGGAAAAAAATATACAGGAACCTGTCTACACGAACACGCTTCCTGCCACGTTTACAGAGACTCAGCAACAGCTGAGAGAAATAAAGACACTATGGAAATAAGAATTGACGAAGTTACAAGTTCCAGAGAAGAAACCGAAAACTTAGGTATAAATGTAGGAGACTATATTTACCTTGACTCAAGAACTGAAATCACAGAGTCAGGCTTTGTTAAATCAAGACACTTAGACGACAAAGCATGTGTATTTATCCTTTACAAAGTTGCAAAGCACCTTGTTGAAAATAATATCAAACCAAAACACACAATGAATTTCTTTATTTCAAACTATGAAGAGATAGGACACGGAGCTTGTGCAGGACTACCAAAAGAAACAGACGAATTTATAGTTGTGGATATGGCAGCACCTGGTATTGGACAAACATCTTCAGAATTTGCATGTACAGTATGTCCAAAAGACTCAAGCGGTCCATATGACTTAGAACTTAAGAACAGACTTGTAAAACTTGCAAGAGATAATGACATTGAATATAGAATCGACATCTATCCATACTACGGTTCAGACGGATCAGCTGCACTAAGATCAGGAGAAGATGTAAGGGTTGCACTTATAGGTCCAGGAGTTGACGCATCACACGCTATGGAAAGAACCCACATGGAAGGTATCCAAGCAAGTATAGACCTATGCTTAAAATATATTAAAGATAAAAATTAACAACATACACTCATCATTGCTGGTGAGTGTTTTTTTATTATTTTAAGAAAAGGTTTGCAAAATTATAAAATTGTGCTATTATATATATGAAAACAATTTTTTTATTTGCCTCCAACAAAAAGATGCCATTGTAAATCAATTGCATCTTTTTCATTTAATAAAAAACTAAAAAGAGCCAAGGTAACCCTCAGCCCTATTATCTAAATATTATCTTTAAAAGTTCTTCTTTTCTTTCAAAAGTTTTTTCATCTTCGTTAAGTCTTTCTTTTGTTTCCTCTTCAACAAGTTCTAATGTACCCTTTTGTAAATTTTTTTCTCCAAAGGGATATACTACAGAATTTTCTTTTTCAATATGCATTCTTAAAAGATTAACATATGCCATGGTGTAGGCAATAATTTGTAACCTGTCATGAATATCGCCATTATTTCTATATTCATTTAAATGCTTTTCGAGTTCTGTAATATAATGTCTTCCCAGTTGATGTTCCACAAGCATACCGTGTTGAATCAACTTTTGTGAAGCTTCTCCAAGCTCCTCCACCATATACTTAAAGAGAATATCCTCTTCTTTTTTATGATGAACCTTATCTGCAAAGTCCCTTATAAACTCTATGGCTGTTTCAAAAAACACATAGTCTATTGAAGAACTTTCAAGTATCTTTATACATTCATCCTCAAGCCTGTCAAGGAGCTTTGAAATTTCCTCATGCTCCTTAACAAGTACTTCAATACTTTTCATATATTTACTTTGCTTGAGCTGCTTCGTTTAATGCTTCAACTAAAGCGTCAGCATCAACTCCATGAACCATAGCTGCTTCAGCAATTGATTCAGCTTGAGATGCTGGACATCCTAAACAGTGCATTCCAATTTCCATTAGAACTGGTGCAACTTCAGGATACTCAGCAACAAGTTGACCAATTAGCATATCTTTATCTATTAATTTACTCATTATGTTTGCCTCCTTTATTAATAATTCACCATTATTATATCATTATTTGAAAAATTTATAAACTTCTCAAACTTCTCACTTCTATTAATTTACCCCAAGTAGGGCTAAATCATCTTCAACATTACTTATCGGTGCTAAATTAAATTTATCCACCAACACCTTAGTTACATTTTCTGATAAAAACGCTGGTAGTGTAGGTCCTAAATGTATATTTTTTACTCCCAGTGATAATAGCGCTAAAAGAACTATTACTGCCTTTTGCTCATACCATGCAATATTGTACACAATTGGAAGGTCATTTATATCATCCAGGCCAAATACCTCTTCTAATCTTAGTGCAATAACCGCAAGGGAATATGAATCATTACATTGTCCCGCATCAAGAACTCTTGGTATGCCGTCAATATCTCCAAGGTTTAATTTATTGTATCTATACTTGGCACATCCTGCAGTAAGTATTACAGTGTCCTTTGGTAGAGCCTTTGCAAACTCTGTATAGTAGTTTCTTCCCTTTTGTCTACCGTCACATCCTGCCATAACGACAAACTTCTTGATGGCTCCACTCTTAACCGCTTCAACAACCTTATCTTCAAGCTCCATAACTTGGTTATGGGCAAATCCACCAACTATTTCTCCCTTTTCTATTTCCTTAGGAGGTTCACATCTCTTTGCATGTTCTATAATTTCGCTAAAGTCCTTTTTCTCTCCAACACCGCCATCAATGTGTTTGCATCCCTTAAAGCCTGCAGCTCCCGTAGTATATATTCTATCCTTATATTCATCAAGGGGTGGCACTATACAATTTGTTGTAAATAGCACTGGTCCATTAAATGATTTAAATTCTTCCCTTTGATTCCACCATGATGAACCATAGTTTCCAACAAAATGATCATATTTTTTAAACTTAGGATAGTAGTTAGCTGGTAACATCTCACTATGAGTATATACGTCAACACCTGTGCCTTCAGTTTGTTCCAAAAGCATTTCCATATCCTTTAAATCATGTCCTGATATAAGTATGGCTGGGTTATTTCTAACGCCGATATTTACCTTGCTTATCTCTGGATTTCCATAACTTGAAGTGTTGGCTTCGTCTAATAGAGCCATGCCCTTAACTCCATATTCTCCAGTTTCAACAACAAGGTTAAATAATTCATCAATACTTTTTTCTTCAAGGGTTTCACTTAGCGCCCTTTGAATAAATGAATCTATTTCTTCATTTGTCTTTCCTAAAACTTCTGCGTGTACAGTATATGCACAAAGCCCCTTTAGTCCATAGATTACTAACTCTCTAAGTGATCTTTCATCTTCATCTTCTGTGCTTAAAACTCCAACTTTTTTGGAAACTTCAGCCCAATTATCCCTGTTTAAATCTTCATAGTTTGAAGCTTCACTAAATACTTCTTTACTTAACTCACTCTTAAGAGTCTTTGTAGTCTTAATAGTCTTTTCAATTCTTTCATCGATTGCATCTTCATTAAAATTCGCATTTGTAATAGTTGTAAAAAGATTGTGAGTAACAAGGGAGTTAATCTCTTGAGATACCTTCTTACCTTCAGCCCTAAGAGCTGTGGTTACTTGAGAAAGTCCCTTAGTAAGCCATATAAGTAAGTCTTGCTTATTAGCTACTTCTGGCTTCTTTCCACATACACCAGATTTTACACATCCTTCATTACAAAAAGTTTCTTGACATTGATAACAAAACATATTATTCATATTCTCGCCTCCTGTTAATTTTATTTTATCAATTATAAGAAGGAAAGTTCTGTAACAATTGTTACATTAAAAAAGATTTTCTAACATTTCTTTATTAAGGATTACCTTATTTCCAACCACATCAATAAGACCATCCCTTTTCATATTCATAATCTCTCTTGAAATAGATGGTCTAGTGACACCCAAAAAATCTGCAAGTTCTTCCCTATTAAACTCAAGTTCTAAAGAAGATTCCTTTGAATTACTTAAAAAGAAACGAGACAGCTTTTCCCGTAAAGTCTTTCCCGATTGTATAAGCAGTTTTTGGTTTAGATAGAAAGCTTTTTCTGACAAAATCAAGAGCATATTGTTAATCACTTTGCTGTTCTTAAAATTGTCACCACTCATAACTAATGCAGTTTTTTGAATTGCAAGAATTGTTGAATCAACATCACAAACACAGCTATAGTCATAGAACCTTTCCGGAAGATAAAGGTAAACTTCCCCAAAAACAGTTCCCGGCTTTGAAAATCTATTTACAATGGATCTGTTGCCATTTTCAGATATGTTTTCTACCACAACAGAACCCTCTTCCAGTATAAATAAATAGTTTGGAATCTCTCCTTGAGAAAAAACTCCTTCCCCTCTTTTAAGACTTCTTCTAAGACACTTATTCTCTTTTATAAAAAAATCTATTTCTTCTTTTGTTAAATTTTTAAAAAGATCCGAAATATTTGGCATATTTATTTACATTTCCAGTGGTGACTCTGGAAGGATTTGTCCACCATCAACAACAATGGTTTGTCCAGTAATATACTTTGCTTCGTCAGATGCTAAAAACATTATTGCATAGGCAATGTCATCAGGTTCTCCAAGGTATCCCATTGGAATAACCCTCTCTTGGTTTTCAATATATCTTTCCCCAAGTACATTTTCCATTCCCGGTGTCATAATATTTCCAGGCTCAACTCCATTGATTGTTATATTTTTCTTAGCAAGGTCAAGGGCAACTGATTTTATAAATCCATTTACACCAGCCTTTGCAGAGGCATAGTGAACAAGTGAAGAGTTTCCAACTCTATTGCCTGTTATGGATGAAGTTACAACAATTCTTCCACCATCTTTAAGGTGTTTTATCCCCTCTTTGGTATTTAAAAATACTCCCTTTAAATTTATACCAATTACATTATCCCAATCTTCTACAGACATTTCCTCTAAAGATATTTCTGGAAAATATCCTGCATTAAGAAGAATTATATCAATGCTTTCCATTTCCTTTTCAGCATATTCATATAGTTTCTTAGTATCTTCTTCACTGGTTACATCAGCTTTAAAAAACTTGCCGTTATAACCTTTTTTCTTCAATTCATTTTCAAAATTCTTTCCATCTTCTTCATTTCTTCCAGTGAAGACTACATTTGCTCCCTCTTTCAAGAAAACTTCTGTAATACCTGCACCAATTCCCTTATTACCACCAGTAATAACTACATTCTTGTCCTTCATTGAAAACGCCATAATATCCTCCTTTTTTCTTTAATATTAATTTTCCAACTATTATTTTTATACCCAAATAATGAGAGGTGAGAAGTTAGATATTAGAAATTAAAAGTTAAATAATTTTAAATAAAATGCAAATGACTTTGCCTTTTTTTAGCTATTAGTTTACAATTACATATGTAATCGTTTTTATACAAAAGGAGGCGCAATGAAAAATATAATTAAAAAACACAGATCCCTATGGCTACTTACAATTTTTGTGGGGATTTTGCTTAAAGCAGCAAACATAGGCGTAGCATACATATTGGCGTCAATTATTGATACCATTACCAAGGGCACTGCAAAGGACTTAAAAAATATTGGTATATATGCAATTGTCATTCTTCTTTCAATTATTGTTCTTGGTATATTGTATTCATACCTTGGTGGAAAGTTTAGCGAAAAAATACTTACAGACACAAAGGAAAAGTTTTTTAAAAATATCTTCACTAGTCCAATCTACAGGTTTCAGGAGAAAAAGGTTTCATATTATTACAACACCTTGACTCAAGACCTTGAACAGATTAACACAAACTACCTTTCTTTCACCTATGAGATAATAGTTTCTCTTGGTGGACTAATTGTAAGTTTGGCAGCTCTTTTTTATATAAATATAAAGATGTCTTTGTTATTCTTAGCAATGATGTTTATAGTATCTCTTGTTCCAAAGCTATTTGTTGGAATACAAACCAGAGCAGCACAAAACTTTTCAAATGAATACGAAAGCTATGTTGAGGAACTGGACAATATTCTTTCAGGCTTTGAGTCGATTAAGCTACTTAATATTACAAAGGCACTTTACAATAAAATTTTATCTAAAGACGCTAAGATGGAAAATGCAAGAATGAATAAAAAAGTTGCAGACTATGGAACTCTATATGCAATTTCTGGAATTTCATTTCTTTCCCATATAGGCTGCATGATGATTGGTGCAATCTTTACTATGAAAGGTGAAATTACAACGGGGATGCTTATTGCTGCTGTTCAAATCTTAAACTTCGTCTTTAATCCAATAAGTGAAATCGCCCAGTACCGCAATCTTATGAAGTCAAACAAAGTTATAAGAGATAAGCTTGAACCATTTTTAGTTGATATTGATGAAGATGGTGTCGAAATGACCAAGGGCGAAATCCTTTTAGAAAATTATGGTATAAACTTTGATGAAAAGGAAGTTTTAAAGGATTTGAATTTTAAATTTGAACCAAATAAATCATATGCAATTATAGGTCCTTCTGGTTCAGGAAAGTCGGTACTTGCAAAATCACTGGCGGGCTATTACGAAAACTACTTTGGAAATATTTATTATAACGGCACCGAAAAAAGAGATATAAAGCCATCAAGCTTTAACGAGCACGTTCGTTATATTGGAACAAATAGCTTTATCCTAAACGATAACATAAAAGAAAATATCAGAATGTATAGAGATATTCCGGAAAGCGAAGTTAGAAGAGTTGCAAAACTCGTTGGCTTTGACGACTCATTTATAGATAAAGAAAGTCTTGGTAACGAAGGTAAGTACATTTCATCAGGAGAGTATCAAAGAATTGCAATTGCAAGGGCACTTTTGGACAATCCATTCTGTCTAATACTGGATGAGCCCACTGCAAATCTCGACCCTGTAAACGTGGAGGGAATCACAAAACTTATTACAGACATCGAAGTTCCAATAAAAATTGTAATCACCCACCACTACACAGATGAATACTTAAATAGCTTTGATGAAGTTATTGACTTTAATAAACTTAAATAAAGACATCTCGTAGGAGATGTCTTTTTCACTTATGAAACCACATTCACTGGTTTATTATTCAAGAATCCATCTATATTGTCTACAGTAATCTCTGCTCTACTTATCATGGCTTCTTCTGTAAAGTAACCTATATGTGGAGTTACCAATACATTTTTGGAATTTATTACTGGATCATTTTCTAAAAGAGGTGGCTCCTTATCAAACACATCTATTCCAGCTCCTGCAATCACATCATTATTAAGTGCATCCCTTAGAGCTTCGTTGTCAACAACTTGTCCCCTTGCGCAGTTAATGAAGACTGCGTCTTTTTTCATCAAATTAAATTCCTTTTCGCCAATAAGTCTTTCTGTGCTTTTATTATAAGGTAGGTGAACCGTTACAATATCTGAACTTTTTAAAAGTTCTTCAAGACTTACATACTTTCCACCTAAATCCAAAACTTTTTTATTTTCACTATTAGAATATGCAAGAATATCACAACCATTCCGCCACAGCAGTATTGGCATATCCAGAAGCATTTGAAACAAGAATGTTTTTTTCCTTACAAGTTTCCATATCCACATGGTCAAAACCAGTAAACGCAACTGCAATCATCTTTAAATTCTTTGCACTTTTTATAACACTTCTCCCAAGAGGGCTGTTTGCAATAACCAAGATGTCAGTATTCTTTACCCTTTCAATCTGTTCCTTTTCATCCTTTGCAATATGATCATAAATTTTTAGTGTATGGCCATGGTCAGTAAGTTTTTTAAAAATACCTCTTAATATATCCTCTTTAACAGCAAGAGGTTCTAAAATTGTTATCTTCATAATGCCTCCTTGAAATATTTTCTATCGTTATAATAATAGTATCATATTTTTATTTGAAAAAATGGGCGAAAATGAATTGTAGAAATGTTGTTGATTTTGGATTAATGAAATGAGATGTGATAAATTTAAATGTCGAAGAAAAAAACGAGATCCTTCAGCTACAAATTTGCTACGCAAATTTTTCGTTCAGGATGACATGTCGAGGGACAGAATGACTAAACTACAAGGAAAACACCCACTCACTGTCATGTTGAGCGAGCAAAGCGAGTCGAAACATCTCACGAAAATGAATACATATCCTGTAAAAAATAAAATTTGAAAATAAAAATGTTCAAAAAACAATTACATAAAAGAAGAAAATCCAACAAGATTTTCTTCCACTTCCCAAAGGGGTCTCGGGGTTACCCCGAGTCGTTGGGAGGTAAAAGGGGTTCAAGGGGGATAGGAACCGTACGAAACGGTGCCTTTTCCCCCTTGGAAATGATTAGAAATAAAAAATTTTATAAGACAAGATTTCCCAAAGTTTATAAAAGTTTATAAAACTTTATTAAACATTTTAAGAAACTTTTACAGATGCTTTTCTTTGAAAAGCATCTGAGATTCTTCGACTCCAAAATTCCTTCGGAATTTTTTCGCTCAGAATGACACGTCGAAGAAAAAATCCATATATTACAACGAAAAAACCTCGTAACTGTCATGTTGAGCGAGCAAAGCGAGTCGAAACATCTCGAGATTTTCATAGAAAATCTCGGTAGCCCTTGTTATTCATCATTCCCACAAAAAAAGAACTCAGGATTTCTCCCAAGTTCTTTTTGTTTTTTCTATTTGCTTAGTTCGCTTAGAACTTTGTCACTTACCATACTTCTACCGCCTATTGCTGTTATCTTTTCGATTTTTGCTTTTGCGATATAGTCTCTTAGTGATTTTGGTGCGCTGTTTGCTTCTGTT